>ERZ1022756.43-NODE-43-length-50516-cov-8.236539_pt1 | contig 50516 bp, 48 predicted proteins | sample MGYA00520902_ERZ1022756 | MGnify/ENA primary metagenome ERZ1022756 (study PRJEB33162, sample SAMN09537601) | freshwater metagenome | isolation source: freshwater | place: Canada:Alberta | collected 2017-07 | study: EMG produced TPA metagenomics assembly of the...
CGTGAAGAGCGTGGACCTCGTCAGAACAATCAACAGCGTCAACAAGGTCAAGGTCAGAACCGTCAGCAAAACCAAGGTCAACGCAACGAACAAGGTGGCGATTGGGAAGACCGTGGTGGACGCAACAGCCGTCGCCGTCGTCGTGGACGTAATGGTCGCGATGAAGGTCCACAAGGCGATGATCGTTACGACACTGGCGAGCAGAATGAAAACATCAGCACAGACCCAGTGAAGGTAGAGGGCTACCTCGACTTGCGCGATGAGGGCTATGGCTTCTTGCGCATCGGTGGCTACCAGCCAACACGCGAAGACGCATACATCCCCGTGAAGCTCACGCGTCAATTCGGTTTGCGTAAGGGCGACCATGTCACCGGTATGTCACGTCCGGCTGGCCGCAACGAAAAGAACCCAGCGATGCTGGAGATTCACACCGTTAACGGTCAAGATCCAGAGAAGGCACGTCAGCGTCCTCGTTTCGAAGACCTCACACCGTTGTTCCCTGATCACAAGTTGCGCATGGAAGATCCTCGTGATCCAACAAACATGACAGCACGCATTATCGACCTCATTGCTCCAATCGGCAAAGGCCAGCGCGGTCTCATCGTGTCGCCACCGAAGGCCGGCAAGACAACCGTGATGAAGACAATTGCCGCGTCAATTGAAAAGAACAACCCAGAGGTCAAGCTCATCGTTCTTCTCATCGACGAGCGTCCTGAAGAAGTGACCGACATGCGTCGCACCGTCAAGGGCGAAGTGATTGCGTCAACATTCGACCGTCCAAGCGATGAGCACACGCATATTGCCGAGATGACAATCGAAAAAGCAAAGCGCATGGTGGAGATGGGTGAAGACGTTGTCATCATCCTCGACGGCATCACGCGTTTGTCTCGTGCATACAACTTGTCTGCACCTGCAAGTGGACGCATCATGTCCGGTGGTATCGACGCTGGTGCGTTGTATCCACCAAAGAAGTTCTTCGGTTCAGCCCGAAACATCGAAGAAGGTGGCTCACTCACCATTTTGGCAACTGCTCTCGTTGAGACAAACAGCCGCATGGACGAAGCCATTTTCGAAGAGTTCAAGGGAACAGGCAACATGGAGCTGCGCCTCGATCGCCGTATCGCCGAGCGTCGCGTGTTCCCAGCCATCGATGTGGATGCCTCCAGCACCCGCCACGAGGAACTGCTGTTTGAGCGCAAGCAACTGCAGTTGGTCTGGAAGCTGCGCCGCGTGCTCTCTGGTCTTGCCCAGGACGGAAACCCCGCCCCAGGCCTGGAAATGCTCATGGACCGTCTGAAGACCTTTGGTACCAACGACGAATTCTTGGCTGAGATCGCCAAGACGCCCGGCGCGTAGTCCCGATACACTCAAAAGTCCGTTTCGAGGAGATGCAGAGACATGAAGATTGATACCCACCCCGAGTACAACGAAGTCAACGTGAAGTGCTCATGTGGCAACACATTCACCACACGCAGCAGCAAGGGACAGCCAATCTCGCTCGAACTCTGCAACGAGTGCCACCCATTCTTTACTGGTAAGCAAAAGCTTGTCGACACCGGTGGACGCGTGGAGCGCTTCAACAAGCGTTACGGCGAGCGCACCAACGCTCCTGCACGCCCAGAGTGATCTCGTGTGGCGCTGTGCGTCACACACTCAACACCTAAGAAGTCACGCGCATGATTGACGCAGACCTTGAACGACGCTCTCGTCTTCTCTCTTTAAAGCTGCGCGCCCTGATGCGCGAGCATTTGGGTCTTGCCGCTGATCCAGAAGGCACTTCAGAAACGTTCGGACTCGGCGCTGCTTTTGTGGGTGCCGATGCCACATGGATTCTGATCGATGGTGATTCGTCTCGTGCGCTTGGTCCCGTGCTTGCGTGGACATCGCGCTTCAACAATCCAGTTCATCTGCTGGTCGAGCAAGACTCCGGCATTGTCGCTCGACGGGCTCAGTTCTTTCAGTCTGCGATCACGGTGTGGCATGTTGACGACAGAACCTTGCGCCCCGCAGTTCCTGCGGCGCACCTTCCCGTAGAAGTCGCTAAGCCTGAGCATGTCGCGATGATGGAACTCATCAGTTCTTCAGGAGCTGATGCGTTGATTGAACACGGCATCGTTGTCGGTGAAGTTCGTGGTCTTGAAATGTGTCGTGTTGTTGACGACAACGACACCGGTGAGTCTCGTCTCGAAGTGGGGATGGGCGTGAACGATCGTGAAGCGTTCCTCATGGTGCATGGTGAACTTCCGAAAGAAGAAGCTCTCCGTAATGTGATTGAAGCAGTAGCTGTACATCGCGAACCAGATGCAATGGTGCATCCGTTTAATCAGTTTGGTGCAGAACGAATGCATCGTTGGCGCGCACTGCAAGATCCGCAGTCAGTTGGCTTCGCCAATCTCTTGCCGGCAGACCCGCCAGTGCGTCGTACGAATCTGAAAGATCCAGTTCCTTGCGTCGCAATTGGTGAAACAACCGAAGGCCATGCTGCAGTAGCTGTCTTCGTGCATGGCGTAGACCTCGATCTTGTTCCATTTGCTGTTGATGCCGCATCACGCTGCGATGTGCAGCGAGTCGTTGTTGTCGCCCGCGCGAAAGACATCACACCCTCCATGCGAAAAATGGCAGAGTCAGCGTCAATTCCGGTGAGTTTTTCCGCAATCGTCTTGTAGTCGCTCAGGTCTAGGTCATGAATCTTCGTCTTTCATCTGCATTCTTTGCCGTAGGAATAACCCTGTCTGCATGTTCAGTCACATCGGGTGGTTCTGGAAGCTCTGTTGCGACCACAACGAAGCCACCTGCGACCTCAACAACGATTCCCTCAATTCCAAATAAAGCAGTGGATGCGTGGAATGAATACATCACGTCTTTTGAAGTCGTAGATGTTTCCGAGGTATCGACTGGTGACTGCGGCTCACGAGCGATGCTGATCACTGAGGGAAGTCTGACGTTCTATTGGTGGGATGGAGTTCGTTGGAATGATGACTCTTCAAAACTGCTGGGTGGCAAAGGTGCATTCCCCATCAAGGTGTATTCACATGACTACACGAATGACGGCATTACTGATTTCTTCGTGACGTATGAAGAGAAAAAAGATGGGCCGACATACGGGGCGTTCTTTGGGTATCCATGGACGGGGTCTGATTGCGAGTGGCGTTGGATGGACATTGATAACGGCACACGATTAACCCAACGCGTAGACCGTCCAGAGGTGAACCAACGAAATGGAGAGGTCTTTGCAGAGGGCTATTCATCTCGGAATTGGAAGTCATTTGGCATTTATGAGTACCACCCGTCCAGCAACTCCTTCGTGTTTCGGGAAGTTCGTAAGAAGAAGTAGGGCGCACTCGGCGTAGCCTGTGAATCCATGAACGGCAGGCTTGAGTCCATTGAGCGGGACTACACCGAACTTGAGGTGAGCCTGGGCAGCCCAGAGGTATTGGGCGACCAGAACCGTTTGCGTGAAGCGTCTCGTAAGTACAAGCAGCTCACACCTTTGATCCAATGCATCCGAGATCTCCGCGAAGCAAAAGGGGATGCTGACGCTGCAAAAGAACTCATGAATGAGACCAGCGGCGATGAGCGAGAGTCCTTCCGCGCAGAAGCTGCGTCCGCAGAAGCACGTGTCGAAGAACTAGAAGAGTTACTGAAGGTCTTGTTGCTTCCCCCCGATCCGAATGACGGAAAGAATGTCATCATGGAAATTCGAGGCGCTGAAGGTGGCGAAGAGGCGAACCTCTTTGCCCGCGACTTGATGGAGATGTATCAGTCGTATGCCACGAAACGTGGATGGAAAGTTGAAGTCATCCAGGAAGACGGATCTGAGATGGGTGGCATTAACCAAGCAACGCTCATGTTCGTCGGAGATGATGCATGGAGCCGGTTGCGTTTTGAAGGTGGACCTCACCGCGTACAGCGTGTGCCTGCAACAGAGGCACAAGGTCGCATTCACACATCGTCAGCAACAGTTGCAATCATGACTGAGGCTGAAGAGGTTGACGTTGAGATTGATAACAATGACCTGCAGGTCGATGTGTATCGCGCATCAGGTGCTGGTGGTCAGCACGTCAACACAACCGACTCTGCGGTTCGTATTACCCATAAGCCGACCGGCCTTGTTGTCGCAATGCAAGATGAGCGCAGTCAGTTGCAGAACCGTGCGCGGGCGATGACCGTTCTTCGTTCTCGATTGCTGAAGTTACGTCAAGATGAGCAAGAGGCTGCTGCCTCTCTAGAGCGTCGTGCGCAAATTGGCGGCGGCGGTCGTGGCGAAAAGATTCGTACATATAACTACAAGGAAAACCGCATCACCGATCACCGCATCGGCTTTACCCTGTATCAGCTTCAGGCTGCTCTTGGTGGAGAACTCGACCCCGTGGTCGACGCGTTGTCGGCGGACCTTCGCGCCCGTCAACTCGCGAACAATGAGTAACCCAGACGGTCACATCACGTGGCGTGAATTGATGGCATCAACTGCCGAAGTATTAGGCGATGCTCCCATGGCTAAGTGGCTGTGTGAACACGCCAGTGGCCTTGATGCTGATGAATTTGTTGCTGAACTTGATGAGTTAGTCAACGCACGTTCTGGCATACATCTTGATGCGATGATTCGACGAGTTCTCGATGGTGAACCAGTGCAATACGTAATGGGTCGTTGGGCATTTCGTTATCTCGACTTAATGGTGGATCAACGCGTTCTCATTCCACGCCCAGAAACTGAACTCATCGTGGACATTGTGTTGCGCCATGTTGGTGCTTCGAAAGGGCCGTTCACGATGGCGGACTTAGGAACCGGATCTGGCGCTGTCGGATTATCGCTTCTGCATGAATTGCCATTGAATTCAGCAACCGTGTGGATGACAGACGTGTCGACTGATGCAATCGATGTTGCGCGTGCAAATGCTGCAGGCATCGGGCGACCGGCTGCTGGTGCACGGTTTGAAATTGGATCATGGTGGGATGCTTTGCCTTCAAACATCGCCGGCCTGTGTGATGTTGTTGTCAGCAATCCTCCGTACATCGCGCGTGGTGATGCTGAGGTTGAAGAAAGTGTGAACCAATGGGAGCCTCACTCGGCACTCTTCTCTGGTGACGATGGGCTTGACGACATTCGTGTGATTGCGTCTGGTGCACCACAATGGTTGCGCCCTGGTGGATTGCTTGTTGTTGAAATGGGCTACACCCAGACAACGCAGGTGTCAGAACTGTTCTCTGCCGCGGGCCTTGAGAATGTGCTCGTGCACAAAGACCTTGCAGGGCATGATCGTTTTGTGTCAGGCCTGAAGCCATAGATAACGCACTCGCCGGTGCGATATCAGCCAAGTGTGCGACGCAAGAAGTCCAGTTGGTGCAGTAACAAGTTCTCGGCCACGACTTCTTGTGGGGTCATGTGGGTAACGCCCGACAACGGCAGGACTTCATGAGTTTTTCCCGCCGCGAGAAGTGCTGATGACAATTGCAATGTGTGTGCAGCAACCACGTTGTCGTCAGCTAGTCCATGAATAAGAAGCAGTGGGCTTTCGAGAGTGCTCACGTTCTCCATCAACGATGTCTTTGTGTAGTTGGAGTCGTCAATGCTCGGATTGCCAAGGTATCGCTCGGTGTAGTGGGTGTCGTACAAACGCCAGTCGGTCACTGGAGCTCCGGCAATCGCCGCATGGAAAACATCACTGCGTCTAAGAACTGCAAGTGCGGCCAAATACCCGCCGAAACTCCAGCCACGAATTCCTACTCGTGTGATGTCTGCGCGAGGCTCAAGAGTTTCTAACGCGCGAACAATCTCTACTTGGTCGTCAAGAACTGGTTGGGCCAAATCTCCGAAGACGTCACGTTCCCATTGGCTTCCTTTGCCCGGAGTTCCCACGTTGTCGGCGATGACAACAACAAACCCTTGGTCGGCAAACCATTGGGAAGAGAGATACGCACCGTTGGAGGCAACGACTCGTTGCGCATGTGGACCGCCGTATGGATCAAACAAGACAGGAAGTCTGGTTGTCAAGCCATCGCGCGGTGTGAGGATGGCAACAGGAATTCCACGTGAACCCACTGACACGATGCGGACGTTTGGATCAACAAGCGGTGTCTCGGCGTGGCTGGCAACGTGTAATTCAGTGTTGTTGAAATGGACAGTGAATGTCGGGCCAGTGGTATCCATTGTCGAAGTACGAGTCACTAAAACGTTTGACGTGCCAGACGCACTCACCATTCCGTGGCTATTGGTGATTTGCGACAATGAACCACTGTGAGTGTCAAAGGAATAGACATCTTGTTGCCAAGGTGTTGAGGTTTCGTTGGCTGAAAACACAATGATGTCGCTGACGGAGATAACGCTTCGCACTTGTATGTGATCAGGGGTCACACTGCGTTCGTCAACGACCAAGCGGCGGACTCCGTTGCGGTCGGCGCAGACAACAAGGCGACCATCGCTCAATAGGGCTGGGACTCCGGGGACAAGTTCAACCCATGCGTCATCTTCGTCAGTAAAGATGACTGCGGAGGTACCGGTAGAAACATCGATGAGATGGACATCAACATGGCGTTGATCACGTGTCTGAGTTTGTGCGATGAACCCGCTCGTTCCCCACGAGACGGAGTTGAGGTATTCCCATGAGCCATTCAACTGAACATCGACACGCGAGGTTTCAACAACTCCGAAAACATGCAATGAAACAGTTGCATTCACAGTCCCAGCGGCGGGGTAGCGATGTTCGACAGGCGGAAGTTCTGGGTGAGCCGGATCAGCGATGTGCCACACCGGTACATCTGCGACATCGACGCGGCATGCAGCGATGTGTTGTGAATCTGGTGACCACCAGTAGCCGCGCATGCGGCCCATTTCTTCGGCAGCGATGAATTCTGCGCTACCCCATGTCACGGTGTCGATTGGTTCTGATGCGATGACACGTTCGTTGCCTGCAAGGTCGGCAACGCACAGCTGTGAGCCTCGAACATATGAGATGTATGCACCGTCAGGCGAAAGGCGCACATCAAAGACGCCAGGCTGGATGTCAGGAAGCGTGACTGAGCCTGACAAGAGATTGACATGCACGATGCATCCACCAAGAACAGTGACAGCGTTTGCAACTGCGCCATCACATGCATATGTGACAACGCCACCCGCACCTTCGCGTGCGCGCTCACGCCGACGCAGTTCTTCTGCAGTGAGTTGAGAAAGATCCGTGCCTACGGTGCGCGGGTCAAGAATCTGTCTCTCTACACCTGTTGCAAGGTCGAGAACCCAGAGAGAGTTGACCGAGTCTTGCCCTGAGGTGGAACGAGCAAAGACGACGCGAGAGCCGTCGGGGGACACCGTGAAGTTGCGAGGCTCCCCCAAAGAGAGTCGTTGTGTACGTGCGTACTGGCGCGGGAAGGTATCGCTCACACGAGCAAGTTACCCGAGGCATCAAGGCGAACTCGTGTGCCCACCCATTCGTTGACGCACATGTCACGACCTGCACTCAGATCGCTTGTTTCGCCCCATGCGCGGCGACCATCGTCCAAGAGGCAGGAAAGAATGGAACGCTCGGGATTGCCATCTCGGTCGTGCATGACTGAGTAGGCCTCGACCGTTACTTCTCCGGCTGCATCTGCAGGTGATGCAAGGCTGCGGCGTGGCAGTGCATCAATCTGATCTTGTGGGTAGTCGTACTTGAAACCATCAGCAGGTGGTTGCGTGGAATACACACCGAATGCATGCTTCGTTGTGTAGCCACCATTTGCCCACACAAGTCCTGATGAACCGATTCCCTCACGGAGTTCTGTTGCCACGGTTGCGATGGCATGCATGACGTAGTTGTTCCATGGGCCACCGGCGAATGGCAACCCACCTGTGCGTGTGAGTTGAGAATTGATATCGAGCCCTAAAGACTTTGCGCCAAGTTGCACTGCGGCAGGGAAGCATGAATAGAGATCAACGATGTCAATGTCATTGATGGTGCGACCTGCAAGTTCGAGGACGCGACGGCCCGCAAGCTCAATGGCGGGGGTGTCGTAGAAGTGATTGCGATGTGAGACAAATGCGTGCTCGTGTGCATCGCTTCCTGATTGCGGGAAGATCCAACGATCCCGGGGAACTCCGAGCGCTGTTGCTTTCTCTGCAGAGCACATGATGAGAGCTGCTGACATATCAACGTCGTTGTTGGAGTTCATGAACTTCGTATAGGGGAAACCAATCATGCGGTTGTTTGCAGATGGTGTACGAATTTCTTCCGCGGTGTATTCCTTCGGTGACCATGCATACGGATTCTTGGCCGCAACAGCGCTGAAGCGAGCCCACAATTCACTGATGTGCTTTTGGTGCTCATCGATGGTGCGACCAGCTTGCGCGCGCAATGCCGTTTCAAACATCGGATAGATCTGAATTGGCATCATGATCTTGCGCTCGAGTTCTTCGGGCATGTTCATCGTGAGGTCTTCGGACACGAGGACCGGTTCAACATCGGAGGTTCGCCATTGCGGTTCGACATTGGCCTTGCGATAACGAGCACGTGTACGAGTTGTCTCGCCGCCAGTCAGGATGACGAGGTCAAGCTCGCCCGCAAGAATCTGACGAGATGCTGCATTGACCAAGGTCTGAGGGGTGTTGCCGCCCATTGCGGAATACCCGAACTCACGAGGGGTGAGATGAAGGTCTTCTGCGATGAATTGGGCTGGATTGCCGTACTTCCATGACAAAAGGTTGACCACCCGAATGGAATCAGGGTTGGGGACGGACGCCAGACCTGCGTCTTTTGTTGCCAATTCAATGGCTTGGACCATCATCGCGACGGCATCACGGGCATCGTCAAAGCCTTCGGCTCGTTGAACGACCTGGCCGGTTCCGATGAGGACAGGAGTGCGGGGGTCAAGTGTCATGTCTCAGACGCTAGGTCGTCAGAGGGGTGCCCCTACTACTCTGAATTACATGTCGCGTATAGCAATCGGAGCCGACCACGCCGGGTACACCCTCAAGCAGCACCTCATCTCGGTGCTGACGAATCAGGGTCACGACGTGGAAGATCTCGGTACTCACTCCACCGAGAGTGTTGATTACCCACCCATCTGTGCAGCGGTAGGTCGTTTTGTGCGCGATGGAAAAGCCGACCTCGGCATCGTCCTCGGTGGCAGCGGACAAGGTGAGCAATTAGCCGCCAACAAAGTGCACGGTGTTCGCGCTGCTTTGTGCAACTGCTTGTACACCGCTCGTATGGCACGCTCCCACAACAACGCAAATGTTTTGTCAATGGGTGCACGTGTTGTCGGCGAAGGGCTCGCTGAAGAAATTCTCGCAACATTCCTCGCTACAGAGTTTGAAGGCGGTCGTCATGAACGCCGTGTTGCACAATTGGCCGAAATCGAACAACAAGAGTCAGGCAAGTAATGCCATTTCCATCTGATACCAATCCAGACACCGAAGTCTTTGCGCTGCTTGAAGAAGAGCGCATTCGTCAAACCACTGGTCTGCAACTCATTGCGAGTGAGAACTTCACGTCGCCAGCAGTGATGAAGGCAACCGGTTCTATTCTCACCAACAAGTACTCAGAGGGATACCCCGGTAAGCGCTACTACGGCGGCAATGTGCATGCTGACGTGATTGAGGCACTTGCCATCTCTCGCGTGAAAGAACTCTTTGGTGCTGATCATGCAAATGTGCAGCCTCACTCTGGTGCCAGCGCAAACATGGCTGTGTATCTCGGGTTGCTAAATCCAGGAGACACTGTTCTTGGTCTCAGCCTCGACCATGGTGGTCACCTCACTCATGGTTCGCCAGTGAATGCCAGTGGCATCTTGTATGACTTCAAGTCGTACGGCGTCACGCCAGGCGATGAGCGCATCGACTTTGACAATGTGCGTGAACTTGCGCTGAAGCATCGCCCAAAGATGATTGTCGCGGGAACGACCAGTTACCCACGCCGTCTCGATCCAGAACCATTCAAAGCAATTGCTGATGAAGTCGGTGCACTGTTGATGTTCGACATTGCACACTTGGCAGGTCTTGTTGCTGGTGGTGCTCACCCCAACCCAGTTCCATATGCAGACGTTGTCACCTTCACAACTCACAAGACATTGCGTGGACCTCGTGGCGGATGCATTCTCAGCAAAGCAGAGCACGCAGCAGCTATCGATAAAGCAGTGTTCCCTGGCAGTCAAGGTGGCCCGTTGGAGCATGCTGTTGCAGCAAAAGCTGTTGCATTCCGCGAAGCACTTGATCCTTCATTCAAGGTGTATGCACAGCAGATTGTGAAAAATGCAACTGCTCTTGCTGCTGCGATGACAAAAGAAGGATTCCGCCTCGTGAGCGGTGGCACCGACAATCACCTCATGGTGGTGGACCTTCGTCCATTCGATGCTGAGTGCACGGGCAAGGTCGCTCAGTTGGTGTTGGATGAAGCGGGTATCACGTTGAACAAAAACACGGTGCCCGACGACCCTCGTAGCCCATTTGTTACTTCGGGTGTGCGCATCGGAACGCCAAGTGTGACAACACAAGGCATGACTGAAGCAGAGATGCCCGTGATTGCGTCATTAATTGCTGAAGCGCTTCGTTATCGCGAAGATCCCGCTGCAGTTGCAGTGGTTCGCGCCAAGGTTGCAGAGCTCTGCTCTCGCTTCCCTGTGTATCCGAACCCCTTTTAGGTCCGACCTCGGTCGGTAACTCTTCTAGGCTCATCCCGTAATGGGAGACACGACTGGATATCTCATCGTTGGCGTTTGTGCCACGGCGGTGACATTTCTCGCGACACCTGTGGTGCGTGCCGTGGCTCATGCAAAGAACTGGGTTGCAATGCCAAGTGACCGAAAGGTGCACACGGTGCCGACGCCAGACGTTGGTGGCATCGCAATGTTTGCCGGAGTGTTCTGCGCTCTGTTTCTTGCATGGCGAATGGACCGGTTCTCTCCATTGTTTGATGGCAACTCTGAATTAGTCGGTGTTTTGTTGGGCGCAATGGTCGTTCTTGGCATTGGCGTGCTTGATGACATTCGTGAAGTGTCTGCCCCTGCTCGAGTATTCGGCGTGATTGTGACCGGAATGATTCTGGTGACAGCGGGCGTCACGATGTTTTACTTCCGTATTCCGTTCCTCGGTGTTATTCAGTTGTCAAATGATTGGGTACCCATCGTGACCATTGTGTGGTTGCTAGGAATGACGCAAGCCATCAATCTCATCGATGGTCTCGACGGGTTAGCAGCAGGCATTGTTGCTATTGGCTCTACTGCTTTCTTTATTTACTCTCAACACCTCTCTGGACTGGGTCTTCTGTCCGAACCGAATATTGGGCCACTCGTTGCCATCATCACGGTGGGCGTGTGCGTGGGCTTTTTGCCATTCAACTTCAACGGCGCAAGCATCTTTATGGGGGACAGTGGCGCATATCTGCTTGGGTTTCTTGTAGCTGTGTCCACCAGCGTTGTGGGAGGTCGTGCAGATCCGACAACGCAAGCCTTCAGTGGTCAGACATATTTCTTCCTGGCTCCACTTGCGATTCCACTCATCATTCTTGGAGTTCCAGTATTTGACGTTGCGTTTGCCATTGTTCGTCGCTTAATCAATCGTCAAGGTCTCGCCCATGCAGATAAGGGTCATCTTCATCATCGTTTGATTGCATTGGGTCACGGACCACGTCGAGCAGTTGCAATTCTTTGGTCGTGGACTGCACTGCTGTCTGCTTTCGTTTTGTATCCCGTCTTCAACAAGAGCGTGAATAACTTTGTGCCATTTGGACTGGTCGCACTTGTTCTTTTCTTGTACACAGTCATGCACCCAGATCTTCCTGGGAAGAAAGAGGACGAAAGTAACCGACAAAAGGTCGAGTAGGTACTTTCGTTCGAACAGATGCTCGTTACTTTCGAAGCGTGGCAACTGATACGAAAAGAAATCTTCCGTTTTCAAGCATCGACATTGATGAACTTGTCTCGGTTTTTTATCGCTTAAGCGACTGCATTGCGATCCATGAGGTAGTTCTCGATGAGTGGGGTTCGGTCGTTGATGGTCGCCTCGTTTGGTGGAATAAGCACTACGAGGACATTCGCTCCCAGAAAGTTGAATTCGCTCAATCGATTACCGATTCATACTTTGAACCTCATGTTGCTCTAGCTCACATGAGTGAAGCATGGAACTCTGGGCATTCGCTCCAATTGTTCGAGATGGATGCAAGAACGAATAGCCATTATCTACACAATGGTGACGCTTCAACATGGATCAACTGGCAGCGACTGGAGAATCACATTGTTGAGGTGTCAAGTGACGTTGCAGACTTCAAAGAAGTACAACGACTCCTTAACGACCAGCAAACACTTCTAGCTGTTGCATCCAGAAAACGCGCAATTGCTGTAGAGCGTGAACGAATCGCACGAAATCTGCATGACGTTGTGATTCAAAACTTGTATGCAACATCTCTCTCGCTTGCAGTCGATGGGCGCAATAAAGATGCAGAAACACAAGCGTCCTTTAACAAAGCAATTTCCGCGATTAATGAAGTGATTGCCGAAATTCGTCGAGAGATCCTGCACGTTGAATCACAAAAAGCTTCACCATTGCGTTTGCAACTTGAAGATGTTCTTATTCCTGTTTTGCATCCAACCGGAACTGAACTCGAATTGTTCATCGAAGTGTCGTCGCTTCCTGAAGCCATTGAAGGCCATATTCGTGCCGTCGCTATTGAAGGTGCATCTAACGCGGTGAGACATGGTGCTGCTTCGCTTCTCAAGATTCAGATCGCTCAAGTGGAGCGCAACATAGTTCTCACAATTACTGACAACGGCCGTGGTATTCCATCACAGGTTCGATTGCAAAACGGTCTCCACAACATGCGCGAACGCGCCGAATCCATAGGAGGAACAATGGAGATTCACTCAATACCAAATATCGGAACCACGGTGACGTGGTCCGTACCGTGCCGCGGGTGTTTACCAACGGCCTTACTGTGCTCAGGATGTGCGTCATGACAAGTGTTGCAATTTGCGATGACCATGTCATGGTCCGTGAAGCTTTGGCTTCAGTCTTTAATCAAGAAGAAGGTTTGCATGTTGTCGGTATTTCCGATTCCATTAACTCGACTCGCGATTTGCTTGCACACGAAGTGCCAGATGTACTCGTCGTCGATGTTCGTCTTGACGGCGAGTCAGGACTTGACGTTGCAAAGATGGTGATGGCAGAACATCCACAAGTCAAAGTGGTTGTTCTCACGTCATTCAATTCAGATGAAGCATTGGTGACGGCGTATGAACTCGGAGCCAGTGCATTCGTTCTGAAGACCGGCAGTTCTGATGATCTGATTCAAACGATTCGTGACGTTGCATCAGGAATGCGACTCATCAATGCGGCAGAAGTGCGTTCGGCATCGGAGTCGCTGGAAAAGCGGGGCTTGGGCTTGATTCGAAAGCTTGATGCCAATGATCGGCACATCGCTCGACTGATTGCCATTGGGTATTCCGACAAGCAGATTGCTGAGACTGTGTTCTTGGGCCTTCAAACGGTCCGTAATCGTGTCTCTCGCATGCTGTCGCGCTTCGATAAAGAGAACCGGACGCAACTGGCCTTGTTCTTCTCTGAGTATCAAGGGGAAATCTCAGAGAATTGACCGGGGGGTTGAATTGACCCCAAGGGGAGGAACGCCTAGATTGTTCATCAATTCACAAGGTCCTGAATTCTTCAGGATTCCGAAAAGGTGTGCATTTGAAGTTCCTCCCCAAGCCGAAGCCGATTGTGCTTGATAACAGCGTGTCCCAAGGGGCAGAGCTGGCTGGAACTGTCATCGTTTTCTTCTTGATTGGCTTCGGGCTTGATACCTGGCTGAACACAACCCCGTGGTTCATGGTCGGGGCAACGCTTTTTGGCGTCACCGGCCAATTCATCAAGATGTACTACGTGTACTCAAGTGCCATGAGTCACCTTGAAGAAGAACGGGCCAAAAACAGCCGAGGAACGGCTCCACAATGACGACTCCCGTGTCTCCGTTGGGCTCAGTGTTGGCCGGAGGAGCACCTGAGGTTTCTATTTCGCGAGATCTCGTGAAGCGCGGACTTTTTGCTGCACCCGTCGTGGTGCTCGGCGGATTCATCGCCGATTCTGGATCAGGCGCTGCATCGGCAGGGTTCGCATTAGCCCTGGTTTTATTGAACTTTTCGCTTGCCGCCGGGCTGATCGCAATTACTGCGCCCATCTCTTTAGGCCTCATGATGGGGGCGATTCTTTTTGGCTATATCGCTCGTCTTGGGCTCATCACAGTGGCTGTGCTTCTCGTCAAAGACATGGCGTGGGTGTCGATACCAGTGCTCGGGGGAGCGATTATCGTTACCCACCTCGGGTTGCTCTTCTGGGAAATGAAATATGTGGCGGCGTCACTTGCATTTCCTGGAACCAAGCCCAATAAGCCATACTTGTCAAAGTCTCGTCCCCCGGACAAATACCAAGCGAAGGATTGATCGAACGTGATTGCTCTTAAATTTCCGGAGATTAACTCACTTCTTGTTTGGAAAGACCTGTTTCCAGGCTTCAACAAAATCTCTCTCATTGCAATTCTCGCGGTTCTCATCAGCTCTGGACTTTTTTACATGGCAGGACGCAAGAGCGATGTAAACGAGGCTCCAAAGGGTTCTCGCAACATCGCTGAAGTGATTGTTGATTTCATTGAAGACGGCGTGATTATGCAGACGATGGGTAAGGAAGGTCTGCGTTGGACTCCTTTCCTTCTCACACTGTTCTTGTTCATCTATTTGTGCAACGTGCCCGCAATCATTCCGTTTTTCCAGATGCCTGCAACAGCGCGTATGGCTGTTCCGATGTTCCTTGCATTGCTCGTCTGGGTTGTTTTCAACGCAACAGGAATCAAGCATCAAGGTTTTATTGGTTACTTCAAGAGTGTTCTCTTCCCACCAGGAGTTCCCAAGGCGTTGTACATCTTGGTGACACCGATCGAACTCATCTCAACGATGCTTGTTCGTCCGTTCTCGCTCGCTGTTCGTTTGTTCGCAAACATGCTTGCTGGTCACATTCTTCTCGTGACCTTCGCATTGCTTTCAGAGGCACTGTTCCAAGCGAATGACAAGATCCTCATTCCCGTCGGCATCTTGCCGTTCATCATGCTCGTGTTCCTTACGTCGTTCGAGGTGCTCGTCGCGTTCTTGCAGGCGTACATCTTCGCCATGCTCGCCGCGGTGTACATCGGCGGAGCGGCTCACCCGGAGCACTAGGCCACAACAAGGTCTCCCAACCAACTACTTCACATAGGAGAAAACAAAATGGAAGCAATTGCCCGCCTTATCGCAGCAGAAGCTGTAGCAGCTGAAGCAGCTGGCACCACCACTGGTGACGGTCTCACTGCAATGGGTGCAGGTCTCGCTTACGGCTTTGCCGCAATCGGACCAGCACTCGGAATTGGCAACCTCGTCGGCAAGTCCGTCGAGGCAATGGCCCGTCAGCCAGAGGCTGCCGGCATGGTTCGTACCACGATGTTCCTCGGTATTGCATTTACCGAAGCACTCGCCCTTATCGGCTTCGTGGTCTTCATTCTTCTCAAGTTCGCTTAATCCGCGAATTTGAGTCCGAGCCCACAATCGTCCTCCGTTTATTCGGAGACCAGGAGATGAGATGCTGACTGCGATAGTCACCCAAACGGGTGATCAGGTCCAGGTACGTCTTGTGTCGTCGGAAACGACAGACACGACGATGCCAGAAGCAGTGTTGATGTCTGCCTCAGCAGAAGCTGGGGCAGCAGAGACAACTGTTGCTGAAGTCAAGACGCCACCAAACCCGGTCAACCCAGCGATAAATGAAATGTTGTGGGCAGCAGGGTCCTTCTTTGTCCTGTTTGCTCTCATGCGTTATTTCTTGTTCCCGCGTTTGAAGAAGATCACAGATGCGCGTTACGCGTCCATCCGTGCGAACTCCGAAGGTGCTGAACAGGTCAAGGTTGATGCGAAGTCCGATGTGGCTGAGTACGAGAAGGCTCTTGACGCGGCTCGCGCTGAAGCTGCCGGTCGTGTTGATGCTGCTCGTCAGACAGTTGACAATGAGCGCACTGCACAGCTGGCGCAAGTCAATGCACGTATCGCAGCGGCTCGTGCTGACGCAGATCAGAAAAACGCAGCGGCACGTGCTGCGGCTCAAGGCGATGTCGCCGCGGCCGTTGCAACCGTCGCATCTCGAGTTGCCGAGTTAGCTCTTGGCAAGGCTCCTGACGCTTCAGTTGTAAATGCAGCTGTTGCTTCCACAATGGAGGGTTCACGCTCATGATGAACGCAGCAATTACATCTGTTCTCTTTGCAGCCGAGGGCGGAGTACCAACGTACGAGAGCCATCACTGGTTCTTGCCAAAGACATTTGAAATCATTTATGGCGGTCTTGCTGCCGTATTGGTGATTGGCGCACTCATTAAGTTCGTCGGCCCGACTATCAAGAAGTCTCTTGCAACTCGCACCGAGCGTATTCAAAACGAAATTGATAACGCTCGTAATGCCCGTAGCAACGCAGAAACAGAAGCACAGCAGATTCGTTCAGCACTCGGTGACATCTCCTCCGAGCGCTCACGCATTCTGGCTGAAGCCGATGCAGCAGCAGCGGCTGTTCTTTCCGAAGGTCGCGCTCGCGTTGCCGCTGAAATGGCAGACGTCGAAGCGAAGGCACTCGCAGACATTGCAAACGCTTCGGGTCGAGTGCAAGATGAACTTGCATCAGACATCAAGCGACTTGCACGGATTGCATCCGACAAAGTCATTGCAAGCGCAATGAACGATTCGGTTCGCCAAGACCTCATTGAAAACTTCATCTCAGGAGTCGCACGATGAGCACTGCCGCATACGTTTCATCTCTCTCAGCAATCGCCGAGTCCGAGGGTGTCCTCGAGCGCGTTGAAGCTGAGTTCTCTGCAGTTGTTCGTGCCATTGACGCCAATGAAGATCTTCGTAGCAAACTGACCGATGAGTTGCTTCCCATCGCAGTGCGCCAGCAGATCGTCGAAAAGCTTCTTGAAGGCAAGGGACACCGTCTCACCACTCAATTCGTTTCACTTCTCCTTGGTGCTGGCAAGGGTCGCGATCTTCGCGAAATTGCCGCAAACATCAGCGAGAACGTTGCGGGTAGCTCCGGCCGTAAGGTCGCTGAAGTCCGCAGCGCCGTTGAACTTTCCGAAGACCAGCAGAAGCGCCTCGCCGATGCACTTGGAAAGAAGTTCAACACTCAGGTGAACCTCAAGGTTGTTGTTGACCCAACCGTCGTTGGTGGCATCGTTGCCACTGTCGGCGATGAAGTCATCGATGCATCAGTCCGCAGCAAACTCGACCAGCTCAAGAGCCGGTTGTAAAGAACATTTCGCGTAAAGAAGGAAGACATGGCAGACATCACATTCTCCGCCAGTGACATCGCATCAGCGATTACAGGTGGCCTTGCTGGCTACTCGCAATCACTCGAAGCAACCACTGTTGGTCGCGTCGAAGAAGTGGGCGACGGTATCGCCCGCGTTTCCGGCTTACCTAATTGCATGGTGAACGAACTTCTCGAGTTTGAGGACGGAACCGTTGGTCTCGCTCTCAACCTTGATGAGAATGTCATCGGTGCGGTAGTACTCGGCGAAGCCGACTCGATTGAAGAAGGTCAGGCTGTAAAGGGCACTGGTCGCATTCTCTCCGTTCCAGTTGGTGACGCAATGCTTGGTCGCGTTATCAACGCGCTTGGCACACCAATTGACGGCAAGGGCGACATCGTTGGTTCGATTAGCCGCCCCGTTGAGGTCCAGGCTCCTGGAATCATGGGCCGCAAGCCAGTGCACGAGCCATTGCAGACCGGCATCAAGTCGATTGACGCAATGACCCCAATTGGTCGTGGTCAGCGCGAACTCATCATTGGTGACCGTAAGACGGGCAAGACCACTGTTGCGATTGACACGATCATTAACCAGCGCGGTCTTGGTGTGAAGTGCATCTACGTCGCGATTGGTCAGAAGGGTTCCACCATTGCAAACACGGTGGAAACACTTCGTCAGCATGGTGCTCTTGAGTACACAGTGATTGTTGCTGCACCTGCATCAGAGCCAGCACCGTTCAAGTACCTCGCTCCATATTCTGGTTGCGCAATCGGTCAGCACTGGATGGAGAACGGTGAGCATGCGCTCATCGTGTACGACGACCTTTCCAAGCAGGCTGAGGCATACCGCCAGATGTCATTGCTCCTTCGTCGTCCACCAGGCCGCGAGGCATACCCTGGCGACGTTTTCTATCTCCACAGCCGCCTTCTCGAGCGTGCAGCAAAGCTGAGCGACGAGAACAAGGCTGGTTCACTCACTGCATTGCCAGTGATTGAAACCAAGGCAGGCGACGTGTCCGCATACATTCCAACCAACGTGATTTCGATTACCGACGGTCAGGTGTATTTGCAGGACAACCTCTTCAAGTCAGGTATTCGCCCTGCTGTTGACGTAGGTGTGTCAGTGTCCCGCGTGGGTGGTGCTGCTCAGACAAAGGCAATGAAGGGCGTCTCCGGAACCCTGAAGCTTGACCTTGCGCAGTTCCGTGAACTCGAAGCATTCGCAACATTTGGTTCCGAACTTGACGCAGTGTCGAAGGCACAGCTTGAGCGTGGATACCGTTTGGTTGAATTGTTGAAGCAGGGTCTTAACTCTCCGATGCCAGTTGAAGAGCAGGTTGTGTCCATCTTCGCCGGCACCAAGGGTTACCTCGACTCCATCCCCGTTGCAGACGTTGCACGTTTCGAAAGCGAATTGCTTGCGTACGTGAATTCACGTCATGGCGCGATGATGGCTGAACTTCGTACAAACGGTAAGGCCGATGTGCCTGCCGACCTCGGCGACATCGTTGCGACATTCAAGTCACAATTCAAAGTCACTGGCCCGAAGGCTGGCTCTGTTGATCCAACCGCTACATCTGCCGAAGCACTCGGTGATGCAGCCAGCAACAAGACCCTCGCGACGGAGTAATTAAGTGGCTGGCGGTCAGGAACGAATTCTGCGCGGACGCATCAAGTCCGTTCAGGCGACAAAGAAAATCACACGTGCAATGGAGCTCATCGCTGCATCGCGCATTGTGAAGGCGCAGCAACGCGTCGTCGCAGCCGTGCCGTACAGCGAGATGATCACTGAAGTTGTTCGCGATCTTTCAGCTGCTGGAGCAGGAAGCAGCACACCGTTGCTTGCTGGCCGTGCCGAAGTAAAGAACGTGTGCTACGTCGTATTGTCGGCTGACCGCGGTCTCTGCGGTGGCTACAACTCTGGTGTTCTTCGCGCTACCGAAGGCGAGATCAAAGAAGACGCATTGAAGGGTCGTGGTCACACGGTTGTTGCTGTTGGCCGCAAGGCCGAGGGGTACTTCCGCTTCCGCGGGTACAACATCGGACAATCCTTCACCGGCTTCACCGATAGCCCAACGTATGCAATCGCCAAAGAAATTGGCGAGTACGTCACAGGTTTGTATGAAGCAGGCGATGTTGATCGCGTCGAGTTGGTGTACACCCGTTTCGTCTCTGCTGGTTCACAAGAAGTTGTGCAGCGTCCATTGGTTCCTCTCGACACCCAAGTCACCGAAGGTGGCGACGGTAAGTCAGAAGCCGGCGGCGATTACGAATTTGAACCTTCGCCAGAAACAATTCTCGAGACATTGCTCCCGCGCTACGTCGAGGCCCGCGTGTATGCGGCACTCCTCAACGCAGCTGCGTCAGAGCATGCATTCCGTCAGCGCGCGATGAAGTCTGCAACAGACAACGCCGAAGAGCTGATTAAGACCCTTTCACGAATCATGAACCGAGCCCGCCAGGACTCGATCACGACCGAAATCATGGAAATCGTCGGCGGTGCCGAAGCCATGTCGGCCGGTAATTAAGAGCGACCAAGTAGGAGAAATCCAGATGAGTATGACAGAAGCAAAGCACGACGGACAGGTAGTGGCAATTGCCGGTCCCGTTATTGACGTGCAGTTCCCTCGCGGGTACCTCCCAGAGTTGAACTCAGCAATTGAGTTTGACATTGAGGTGAACGGCACAACGACAAGAGTTCTCGCAGAAGTTGCACAGCAACTCGGCGATAGCCGTGTGCGTGCCGTGTGCTTGAAGCCAACTGACGGTCTTCGTCGTGGCACAAAGGTTCGCGACACTGGCCACGGCATTCAAGTGCCAGTCGGTAGCCGCACCCTTGGTCACGTATGGAACGTGTGGGGCGAAGTTCTTGACGGCAACAATGCCGACTTCGCTGATATCGAGCGTTGGGACATTCACCGTCCAGCACCTGCGTTCGACACACTCGAACCATCAAAGCGCATGTTCGAGACCGGCATTAAGGTCATCGACCTTCTCACGCCATACCTTGCTGGTGGAAAGATCGGCTTGTTCGGTGGTGCAGGAGTGGGTAAGACCGTTCTCATTACCGAGATGATTAACCGCGTTGCTTCCAAGCACGGTGGTGTGTCTGTGTTCGCCGGTGTTGGTGAGCGCACACGTGAAGGAACAGACCTTCGTCTCGAAATGGAAGAGTCTGGCGTATTCGAAAAAGCAGCCTTAGTGTTCGGCCAGATGGACGAACCACCTGGCGTGCGTCTTCGCGTTGCTCTCTCGGCTCTCACCATGGCTGAGTACTTCCGTGACGTGCAGAACCAGGACGTGTTGTTGTTCATTGACAACATCTTCCGTTTCGTCCAGGCAGGTTCAGAAGTGTCAACACTTCTTGGCCGTATGCCATCAGCTGTGGGTTACCAGCCAACACTTGCTGACGAGATGGGTCAGCTCCAGGAGCGCATTACGTCAACACGTGGCCGTTCGATTACATCACTTCAGGCCGTGTACGTGCCTGCGGACGACTACACCGACCCTGCTCCGTTCACCACGTTCACCTTCCTCGATGCAACCACCGAACTTTCACGTTCGATTGCATCGTTGGGTATCTACCCAGCTGTGGACCCATTGGCTTCAACGTCAACAATTCTTACGCCAGAGACCGTGGGCGATCGTCACTACTCAGTTGCTCGTCGCGTGCAGGAAATTCTCCAGCGCTACAAGGAACTCCAAGACATCATCGCGATTCTTGGTCTCGACGAATTGTCTGAAGAAGACCGCCTCATCGTGTCTCGTGCACGTAAGGTGCAGCGCTTCCTCAGCCAGCCGTTCTACGTGGCCGAAGTCTTCACTGGTGTGAAGGGTGAATACGTTCCTGTTGCAGAGACAGTGGAATCATTCGAATCGCTCATTAACGGCGAACTTGACGAAGTGCCAGAACAGGCATTCCTTAACGTCGGTTCCGTCGAGCAGGTTCTCGCGAAGGCAAAGGCTCTTCAGGAGAACGCATAATGGCTGATTCCAACGGCACGATGCGCGTCGAGGTGGTGTCACCCGAGCGAGTTCTTTTCTCCGGAGAAGGCACGCAGGTCATCACTCGTACGCTTGAAGGGGGAGAGGTCGCTTTCCTTCCTGGTCACGCTGCGTTTCTTGGTGCACTCACTGAGAATCACACGCGCATCTATTTGGCCGACGGCACCATCCAGAACCTCGCTGTTCACCTCGGTTTCGTTGAAGTGGGCGCAGATCATGTGACCATTCTCAGCGACGCTGCTGAACTTGAAGAAGATATCGACGTTGCCGAAGTGCGTGCAGCGAAGATTCGTCTTGAAGAGCAGTTGCGTACAGAGCATTCAGCAGAAGTGGAAGCTGAATTGCGTCGCACACATGCACGCATCGCAGCCACCGGCGGAATTGAAACCGGTCACTAAGAATTACTCATCACTGAGTACATAGAAAAGGCGCCCTGCAAAGGGCGCCTTTTCTGTTTCTCCCTAATCATTCAGACGGGGACGAAAGAATTGTGAGTCTTTCAAAGAGTTGAAAAGGCTGAGACTGTTCTGCTAACAATGTCGTTCGCACTTGAGGTCTTTTTGGCCGCTTATTTGGGGAACATCATGTCGACTTCGGAATCCGGATCCACCAGCATCTTCGTCAAGGTGTTTACAGCCTTACTGTCAATTCTTGTCCTGTTCGCACTAGTGGCGGGCGTTTTCCGTCTTGTGAAGGGCGAGGACGAGTCCAGCGATATCTCTTGGTTGTACTCACAAACTGCTGACTCTGGAGAGATGGACGATTTAGGTGGAGGCCGGTATCACATCATCTTGCGTGATGTTGACTACCACACGGTGCAGTTCTCTGATCGCCCGGATCGCTTAGTCAAAGTGATTGACACGGCAGAGCTTGTAAAGAACTGGGACACATTGTTTGCGACCAGTTCACCGAATGCCGTACTTGTTGAGCATGAACCAGATGGGTCCACCGACTCGCTTGTTGTTGTTTTGGAAAAGCCTCACTTTGATTATGAACTAGGCGAATTGACATACGAGGCTCAACTTCTTGCAGATGAATATCATCCAGAACGGTTAAAGAAACTTGCGAATGCTCATCCTGAGCCCCCGATTGCAATGCGTGCCGTCAGCTTGTTTATCGACAGCGTTGCCACACTTGACACGAACAATGGTCCGATTTTTACTGGTCCAGGGGCAGAAGCACTGAAAAACAAACTTGGGATTCCAAGTATTCCTACGGCTCCATTGAACCTTGGTTCTGGTGTTCAGCTGATGAGTGCATCTGTTTCCGCTGATACTTCAACTGGAAAGGTGACGGCTGATGCTGTTGTCGGTTTCAGTAAGGGTTCATTTCAATTACAAATGAAATTGGAAGCGACGGATTCTAAGAACTGGAGTTTGACAACAACTACTGCATCGTCAACTCCGTGGACTCCACCATCGGTTCCGGGTCTGACTGTGGATCCATCAAGCTTTACAGGTTCCATCAGCAGCACTAACGGTGTTATCGCTTACAGCCTGACTGGGGCAACCCACACATGGCAGGTGGCAACTGGCGCAACCTATGTTTCGACTCCGACGTTTTCAAAAGACTGTCCGTTGCCAACAACGAAGTGTTCTGATTCTGTTGAAGGACCATTTATTGCAATGAATGGTTCGCTTGCCATCACGGGAATGCCGACAGTTTCTTTGCAGGGCGCGATGAATACAAATGCAGAGTGGGCACGTTTTGACGGAGTAACTGCAGATGTCACATTTGGTGGTCAAAAAATTACGAGCCCAACACTGACCATGTGGCGCGGTGCTCGTTCCGATAGTTATGACGCCAACATGCAATTGCCGACGTTGACCAAGTTGACCGGCGGCAACAACATGGAATTTTGTGGCGGTTTCACGATCAATATCCCAAAGATTGTGAACAAGGCGACCTCTGGTTGTGCGCGTTGGTCGCCTTCGGGCGTAGTGATCGGCCAAGTAGGCGTCAATGCCAATTTGACCGGAACGATGCCGTCCTTGGGCTCAACCGCCTCGACAGCAGCGAATGTGAAGGGGCTCGCTTGGACGAACATTCCTGAAGCTTCTCTTGCAAATCTGCCTTCTCGTGATGCGGTGATGAATTCAGTATCAACTGCGATTCAAGACAAGAAGATTGTTCTTGCCGGTACTGGATCATTCCCAGGTGTTGTTGCAAATGCTTTGAATATCAATCTTGGTTCTGCATCGTCGCTAGTGATTGATGTGCGAGGGGTGGTTTCAGCAACAGGATTCTCTCTGAGCGGTGATATCAACACAAACATCAATCTCGGCAAGGAGCCTTTCAAACTCTCCGTGCGCAAGATGACTGCAACCATCAGTATGGAGAAGGGGGATGGTGCTTCGTTCTCCATCGGAACCGCTGGTGATGCAACAGTGGGATATTCACCAAAGACCAGAACGTTGCAAACTGCGATCAACATGGTGGCCGCAACATCACCTCAAACTGGAATGGCACTGGCGGTGAATGTAAAGGGAACTCCTGCAGCATCGGATGCCGGCAAAGACGGCTTGACGACTGCGACCCGTCTTCTTAACCCGGCTGGCGCACAATTTGTATGGCCAGATCAGTTTGGTATCAAGGGTCTCAACCTGTGGAATCTCACAGTGCAGATTGCTTTCCAAAACGGTTCCCCCGCACTTGGTTACACAAGTACGAGCTATATGGATCCGAATGGTGCTCAGACAGGAAAGGTTCTGACCTGTAGCAATAGTAAGAGTTGCACCGGTGCGGACTGGATGGTGGGAACACTAGGGTTCAACATCAGCTATACAAATCCGTGTTTTGCATACAGCTTCAACAGTGCATCGGGCACTTCAGGCCTCGCTATTGACGGCGGCATCATGAAAGCCACTTCATTTGCGGTTGGAATTGCTCCTACCGGTTGTTCCATTCAGTCAGGCGACACGCAACAGTCATTGCCAACGGGGTTTGCCGGATTCCAATTCGCAGCCTCATTTGGTGATGCAACTGTTGCAGTAGCAACGAAGGTGACACCAGAAGGTTTCTTCTTCGAAGGGGATATCGAGAAGGTCAAGTTGGTGGGAATTACCTACAACAAGTTGGCCTTGGATGTTCTCATCAATGATGAGGGAAGCAATATTGATTTTGAGGCGGATATGTCATCTGGGATGGGCAACATGGATGTGACGTCTTCATTTGCGAGCAACTCATCTGGTGTGTCTCAGTCGCTTGATGCAAATCTGACTGATTGGACATGGGGTAAGGATGGAACGGTCGATTTAAAGAAGTTCCACTTCAATACCTCGGCAAATATCCCAACAAATGGTGGTTGCGCTTCGTTTAGTACCTCTGCAGATGGTTCATTGACTGTGGGGTCTCGAAATGTGAACTTAGAACAAGCTGTTTTTGCTTTTGACTGCAACGGCATTAAAAACCTCGCATTCAAGATCAACTATGCACACAAGATGAAGTGGAATGGTGCCAACGCGAATGCCTATTTGCAGTTCAAGTATCCGTCTGCATCTGGGGGTGGGACATACTCAAGTGGAACCAAGTACTTCTATGGCGCCGCAGGGTTCAGCTACGAACGTCGTTTCAGTAAGAAATATAAAGACCGCACCTTCAGCCGTGGTGTGGATGTGAATATCGACATGAGCATTACGGTGAACCCTCAGAAGCCTCAGGAATCGGGTTTCTCCTTTGACGGCGAGTTTGATGCCGATCGAGTCAGTGGTGAAATTTCTGCTTCGCTTGATGCCGATGGCGGAGACTTCACTGCTGGTGGCCGACTTCGCCTGAATCCATCCTGGGCCGGTGTCTACCATCACACATGGGGTGACCTCTAGAACTAGTTCATCGCGGAGTGTGACTTCGCTGTGGATACAGAAAAGGCGCCCTGCAAAGGGCGCCTTTTCTATTGACTTTTTTGAGTCGAAATCAGTTGTAGTCGATTTCGCTGAATGTTGAAATCTTGTCGAGGCGATGCTGTGCATCGATGAGACGAACAGTGCCACTGCGTGAACGCATCACGAGGCTCTGTGTGTGCACAACGCCAGGAGTGAAGCGCACTCCGTTCAAAAGTTCTCCGTCGGTGACGCCAGTTGCTGCGAAGAAGCAGTTGTCGCCCTGCACAAGATCGTTTGTGCTGAGGATGCGATCAAGGTTGTACCCAGCATCAATCGCTTGCTTACGCTCGTCTTCGTTACGTGGCCACAAGCGACCCTGAATTTCTCCGCCCATGCACTTCAGCGCAGCTGCTGCAACAACACCTTCTGGAGTTCCGCCGATACCGAACATGATGTCAACACCAGCCTTTGGCCAGCATGTGGCAATTGCAGCGAGGATGTCACCGTCGGAGATGAGCTTGATTCGTGCCCCAGAATCTCGCACTTCTTGAATGAGATCATCGTGGCGAGGGCGATCAAGGATCATCACGGTGAGGTCACGAACACTTTCGCCTTTGGCCTTTGCGACCCACTTCAGGTTCTGGGTGGGGGAGGCTGTGATGTCGATGGAGCCGACGGCTTCTGGGCCGACGGCGATTTTTTCCATGTAGAAACATGGGCCTGGGTCGAACATGCTGCCGCGCTCTGAAACAGCGATCACTGCAATCGCGTTGCCGCGGCCGTGAGCGGTGAGTGAGGTTCCGTCGATTGGGTCGACTGCAACGTCTGTGAGCGGGTCTGAGCCGTCGCCAACGACCTCTCCATTGAAGAGCATCGGGGCGTCGTCTTTTTCGCCTTCACCGATGACCACAATGCCCGACATCGGGACAGTGGTGAGGACCGCGCGCATGGCATCAACAGCGGCGCCATCAGCACCGATCTTGTCGCCACGGCCGACCCAGCGAGATGCGGCCATGGCTGCAGCCTCTGTGGTGCGGACTAATTCAAGTGCGAGATTGCGGTCGGGGCGCTGTGTCGTCATGTCTCCAACCTAGTGCCGTGGCTAGCGTGACTTCGTGCCCCACATCCCCCTTTCCCTCTGTCTGTCTGGTCGAGACGTCACGGATGTCCGTGTCCGGCCCGGCGGAAACTGGGTTTCTGGTGTGTTGTCCGAGCCCGGTCTCGACGGGGCCATCAACCGCCTCCAGATGTGGAATGTGGCGGATCCAGACATGGTCGTAGACCTCTTGTTGGAACCTGCGCCAGTGAATGGACGGGGACTTTCGGGAGGAGTGCATGTCTGGGATCACGATGGGCACCGAGTCTTCGTCGTAACGAAGTCGGAGGGTGTTGTGGAAGTCACACTCGAAGACGATGCCCCTGTACGAGTGAAACGCCTTCCGTTTGATGCGTCACGTTCATGGTCAACTCCTGCATTCGACTACATGAACCGTTCATTGTTTGTCGTCGCTGACTGGTGTGAGTTGTGGGGATGCAAAGTCGGTTCGGGAGACCCTTGGTTGGTGCACGCATCGGAAGGTTTTGCGATGGACGCGGCTGCAGGCGCTGATGGGATGTGCTTGGAATGGAACCGGCCGCACATGCCATGGACAGAGAGCACGATTTATCCGGAGCCGTCAACACCGAATGTGTCAGTGCAACAGCCTCGTTTTAGTCCTGACGGAACCAGTTTTGGGTACATCGATGACGCACGTGGAATGGCCAATGTGCGCGTGCTTGCTGATCGTGTTGTTGATCATGACGTTGTCATCGACGACGATTGCGAACATGGTGGCCCAACGTGGGGGCCAGGCCAGCGCACATGGTGCTTTAACTCTGATGGAACTCGTGTTGCATACACCCGCAACGAGAATGGCTTTGGTTCGCTGTGGATATACGACCGTGCAACAACGGAACGCACTTTTGTTGGTCGCGGCATTCACGGATGTTTGTCGTGGGAAGCAAATACGTTGAGTGCGTTACGTAGTGGTGCACGCACTCCACAACAAGTCGTTGTGTATGACACCACAGATGTCTCAAACATTCAACGAACGATTGTGGTGCGTCCTGCTGATGAGTTGTGGTTCACACCAGAAATTGATGCAGAACTCGTTGAACCATCTGTTCACGATGTTGACAACCATGGCATCACAGTTCCGTATCGCTTGTATAGATCCGTTCACCCGCCTTTCGGCCTCATTGTCTGGGTACATGGTGGCCCCATTGATCAATGGCAGGTGACATTCCGCCCACGGTTGACCTACTGGCTGTCACGTGGATGGTCGATTGTTGTCGTTGATCATCGCGGAACCACCGGACATGGTCGTGATTTCACAACAGCGTTAGAGGGTCAATGGGGTAGCGCAGACTCATCTGACACGCATGCAGTTCTGCAGCACGTGCAACGCGTGTTTGGGTATCGCCCCGAGCGCACTGTGTTGATGGGAGGCAGTGCCGGTGGGCTCACTGTGTTAAACACCATTGCGATTGACCCGAGTCTGTGCGCGGGAGCAGTACTGAGTTATCCCGTTGTTGACCTTGGTGAACTGATGTGCGGGGATGATCCGTTCGAAACGCATTACATGCCACAACTCATCGGGGCATCGTCCCCCGAGGATCCATTGCTTCACTCGCGGTCTCCATTGAAGTGGGCTCATCGCATTGCCAAAGTACCCGTGCTCATTTTCCATGGAGACCAAGACCACTCGGTGCCTCTGATTCACTCGGAACGCTTACGAAACGTTGTGCGCGCTGCAGGTGGATCTGTCCGTCTTGAGGTCATGCCTGGTGAGGGGCATGGCTTTCGTGACCCACTCAATGTGATCCGCGAATACTCCTTTACAGAAGAGTTCCTGACCTCATTGTTGTAAGGGTGTGGCGCATGGCGTCGGCACTCGTGGGGTGCACTAGATAGCGTCACAGTTATGTTGCTGGCCGAGTTAGAGATCTTTCACTCGCGCCCAATAGCCCCCACGCGTCGATTGTCTTTGGGACATATGTATCTGCCAGTGGATCCGGCACCTGGCTTTGGTGGGCTGCTCCTCGGAGCCGTCTTGTCTGTTCACATCCGCGATGTAGACGAAGATTTTCATATTGATATTCAACGACTCTTGACTGAGGTCGAACGCGGCGGTCGAGTAGTGCAACCGCGCCTTCGTCATCGCTTTCAAGTTGATCGCCATGGCTTGACGCACAGTTCTCATCGACTTCTAGGCACGGGTGACTCTGTTGAGTTTGAAATGAACAACAGCGGCTCTGCGCTGCAACAAGTGCTCGGTTCCATCTACGCATTAGAACGACTTGATGAAACAACGCGCAGGCTATTGATTCCTGTGATGCGCAAGTCACTGACGTGGCGTGGTCCTATTGGACCATCGTTCATTACGTATCTCGCTGGGTCACGAACATCGTCAGTTTCCGCACTGGCAGACCCTCGCGCGTGGGCACTTGATGTGTTGGGATTCCCTGGCGGGACAGTCAAGCCATCAAAGCGTGAAGTGATGAGTCGCTTTCGTGCATCAATGCGAGACGCACATCCTGATCATGGCGGGGATGAAAAACGTGCGAGCAAAGTGATGATGGATATATCGGAGGCTCGACGAATTCTGTTGGACTCTCTGTGAGTTCGGTTAACGGTGTCGTCCTTTTCCCTGGAGCAGGTTCATCGTCAACACATGCTTCACTTCTTGCAATGGAGCAAGCTCTCGCTCCAATTCCTGTAGCGCGCATCGATTTTCCTTATCGCAAGGCAGGAAAATCATTCCCCGACAAAGCACCAGTGCTTGTGCAGTGCGTGAAAGAGGAAGTGCGAGCATTTGCAGAGTCATTGGGTGTACCCACAAACACCATCGTGATTGGAGGCCGCTCGATGGGCGGCCGAATGTGTTCGATGGCAATCACCGATGAAGAAGATCCTTTAGATGTTGCAGGCTTGGTTCTTGTTTCGTATCCGTTGCATCCGCCGAAGAAGCCTGAAACATTGCGAATTGAGCACTTGCCGCGACTCACAACACGCACACTGTGTATCAGCGGAACGCGCGATGAGTTTGGAACTCCCGATGAGTTGACAGCATCGTTCACTGTTGTGCCAGGTGACGTGCAATGGCATTGGATTGAAAACGCCCGACACGAGTTGGCTCGTCGTGATGATGTTGTTGCACAGGTAGCCGCTGATTGGATCAGGGCGCTGTAGTTGAATCGACATCGTCAGGGACGATGTCTTCGAGTTCCATGTGCGCAGTCTCGGGATACCGGAACCACACAATGATCGATGCAACAACGGGGCCTAGCGCGAGCCACATCATGACGGTGCCGTATGCAATGCCTGTATCAAGCACGTATCCACCACCGATGAGCCCAATGCTTCCGCCAATGAGAGCTGACGTCATGATGATTCCGCCTGCGATGCTGCGGACATGGGTGGGGAAGAGTTCGCCTCGGTACACCGCCATTGCGGGGTAGGAAAGCCCAAATGCGAGACCGCCTGCAATGGCAACGAGCCACATGGTGGTGCCGCTCACGACGAATGACAGGGCCATGAGTAACGCACCGAGTGGAACCATGGTGGCCCCCAAGATGCGTCGGCCGCGTTCGTCGGCAATTCGTCCACCGACGAGTAGTCCGAGGCCAGCTGGCAGTGATGTGGCAATAGTGAAGAGCGCAACAAGTGCCGCCGAATAGTCACGTGTGTCTTTGAGATATCGATTCTGAAAGATGGATGCAGTGGCGATGTACAAGTTGGTGAGAAAGACAACTGTGCAGATACGGCCAAGATTGCGGCGCAATGCAGGAAGCTTTCGTAAATGTCGTGTTGAGAAAACTGTGTGTTGCTTTTCGAATCGCTGCGACTCGGGAAGCCACTTTGTCAGTGCAACGGCAACACCAAGCCACACGAGAGTGATGAGATATACGAGTCGCCAGGAACGTTCGCCGAGATCAGCAAGCGGGAGAGCACCGACCGCCGTGCCCGCGCCAAAGCCACTGAACATTGCGAGCATGCCAGTGGCGAATGCGCGTGAGTTCTTTGGCATCTCTTCAATAGCAATCACGGCGATGAGAATGTCGAGAGTGAGACCCAAGGGTCGGCCAATTGTCTGTGTTGCGACAAGTGCCGGGAATGACGGTGCGAGTGCACCTAACGCACACACGATGGGAGCAACCCAAGCCACGATGAGCATCATGGGGCGTCGGCCGCGTCTGTCGGCCAGAACAACAAGGGGAAGACAGATCACAATGCCCCAACGCACGACGGCAGCACCGATGCCTTGACCTGAGGGGGCAACGCCAAACTCGTCAGCGGCGTACGCCACGGTCTGTGTGAAGAGGGTGTTGGTGAAGGCTGCCGACATTGACGCCATGGCCATCAAAAGCACGATGCGGCGCTGGCGGATGGTCAGGGTGTCTGATGGCAAAGCCCATGTGGGCAGGCGCATGTGGGGTGTCCTCCCTTTCATGGGTATGGCGGGAGCATACTGATAGCCATGTCAGAAGGGTCAAACACAGTCGGTGACATCATCGTCGCCTCTCATAGTGGGCCCTTGGCTGGTGAAGTGATTGTTCCCGGAGCCAAGAATTCGGTCCTCAAACTGATGGCTGCCACGTTGCTGGCAGATGGTCGTTACCTCCTGACGAATGCCCCTGTCATCGTCGACGTCGACATCATGGCCGACCTTCTGACCGCAGTGGGACTGCGCATTACGTTCCACCCTGCGCCTGCTGGTGAGGTGGGCCAACACATCGAGATTGTCAATAGTGGGGCCATCACCCCCGTTGCTCCCTTCGAGTTGGCTGACCGCATTCGTGCGTCGGTCAACTTGGTCGGACCACTGTTGGGTCGATGCGGTGAGATCGATATCGCGTTACCTGGCGGTGACGACTTTGGTGGACGTCCGATTGACATGCACTTGCGTGGACTTGAAGCAATGGGTGCAACGTTCGATGTCACCTCTGAGGGCATCATCGGACGCGCTTCTCGTTTGCAGGGCGCTGACATTGATTTTGATTTCCCAAGTGTTGGCGCGACAGAAAATATTCTGATGGCTGCTGTTGTTGCAAACGGTGTCACAACAATTCGCAATGCTGCACGCGAGCCAGAGATCGTGGACCTGTGCAACATGCTGCGCAAAATGGGTTGTCGCATTGAAGGAATCGGAACATCAACCCTGGTTGTTACAGGTGTTGAGCATGCAACATTGCAAGCAGTCACACATGAAGTCGTGACTGACCGCGTACAAGCTGCTACGTACATTGCCGCAGTTGCGATGTGCGGTGGAACAGTGCATGTGGGACGAGCTGTTGCTGAACATATGGGCATGATGTTGTCTCGATTTACGGACATGGGCATTGCCTTTGAGATCTCGTCTGATGGAATCACCGCTACGGCCCCACCTCGACTCACTGCAATCAACGTTGCGACTCTGCCGTATCCGGGTGTTGCAACTGATTACAAACCATTGATTGTCGCGATGTTGTCGGTGGCGCAGGGAGTGGGCATTGTGACTGAGAACTTGTACCCCGGTCGTTTCCGTTATGTCGAAGAACTCAGCAAGTTGGGTGCCGACATCACCATCGATGGGCATCACGCATCAGTGCGAGGTGTTGATCATCTAGTCGGGGCAACTGTTGTAGCTCCCGATATTCGTGCCGGTGCGGCTCTTGTCGTCGCGGGGCTTGCCGCATCAGGCAGCACTGAAATTGGCGATGTTTTCCACATTGACCGCGGGTATGACGACATTGTGGGTCGATTGGCCTCAATCGGAGCGTCAATTACTCGGAGACATCCGACGGAATAGCTTCAGACTCCGTCTCATCAGGCGGAGGCAGTTTCCGGGCCCGAGTAGTGGCAAGGCGTAGCAGGCCAATAATGAGCCCAATAGGGACCGCTGCATAGAGGAACTCGTCCCATCCACCTTGATGCGCCAACATGTTCCCGAGGTTAGGCGAGCAGGGCTCCCAGGTGGGTATCGTCTTAGAGGTATTGGAGGACGACATGACAATGCGTCAGCAAGTCGAAGAGACAATTGAAGTCATCAGGCCCGCATTGCAGGCCGACGGTGGCGACATCATTCTTCGTGAAGTAGATGAATCCTCGGGCATTATCTCGGTGACTCTCACTGGTGCGTGCACGACCTGTCCTGCGTCTGACCAAACACTGAAGGCCGGAATTGAGCGGATCATGAGAGATCGCATTGATGGCGTGACCGAGGTCATTCAGGTCGCCTAAATGAGCCGCCGCAATCTCAGCCCTACTGAACTCTTTGACGCTGCATGCGCAGGGGATCGTGCTGCGTTAGCACGAGTGTTGTCTCTTCTTGAGCGCGGTGATGTCGTGGCCCGCGAAGTTGGTCGCATGGCCTATAAGCGCGGAGGCAACGGATACACCGTCGGCATTACCGGAGCACCGGGCGCAGGAAAAAGCACATTGACCAGTGCCGTCATTAAGCACTTGCGTTCGATGCAGTTAGAGATTGCAGTTCTTGCGATTGACCCGTCATCGCCATTCACTGGTGGCGCCATTTTGGGTGACCGTGTGCGCATGCAAGACCATGCAACCGACCCTGGCGTCTTTATTCGTTCAATGGCAACTCGCGGTCACTTGGGTGGTCTTTCATTGTCCACGCCAGAAGCGATTCGCATGCTTGATGCTGTGGGTCGTCAGTGGATTCTCGTTGAGACCGTGGGCGTCGGACAGGTGGAAGTGGAAATCGCCGGCAAGGCCGACACCACTGTTGTTGTGCTGAACCCAGGTTGGGGCGACTCAGTGCAGGCGAACAAAGCCGGCCTCATGGAAATTGCAGACATCTTTGTGATCAACAAAGCAGATCGTAAAGGTGTTGAAGAAACACGCCGCGACATCGAACAGATGTTGGAACTCAGCGACCTCGCACATGATGCATGGCGACCACCCATCATTGCCACCGTCGGTAACACAGGTGAAGGCGTCACACAGTTGTGGGATGCCATTGTTGAACACCGCTCCATCATTGAAACAAGTGGCGAGTTGCAGAAGCGCCGTGACTTCCGATTGCGTGAAGAACTTCGTGAGATTGTTGCGCGTCGTCTAGAACTTCGTGCGCGTGAAATCTGCACAGGTGATCAGTGGGAAACCCTGCAAAACGGAGTTCTTGATCGTTCTATCGACCCATGGTCGGCGGCCGATGAAATGTTGAAAGGTGTGGGTGCATAGAGATGTCGAACCAAGATCTTGTTTTGCTCGAGCGTTTAGAAAATGGCACTGCTGTTGTCACGTTGAACTCGCCCAAAGTAAATGCGCTATCGACACAGTTGTTGGGCCGCTTGCTGGAAGTGGCACAAGAGCTCACAGCAACGCCTGCCGGAGCAGTTGTCGTTACTGGTGGTGACCGATTGTTTGCCGCTGGTGCGGATATCTCGCAGTTCGGTGGCGCTGAGGATGCCCGCAACATTGGTGCTGCATTTCATGCAGCATTGAATGCTGTTGCTGACATTCCCGCAATCGTGATTGCTGCTGTCAGTGGCTATGCATTGGGCGGCGGATGTGAGCTCGCACTCGCATGTGACTATCGCATTGCTTCCACAAAGGCTGTGTTTGGCCAGCCAGAGATTCTTCTCGGCATCATTCCTGGCGGTGGTGGAACACAGCGTCTTCCTCGCGTTGTGGGTGCAAGCCGTGCAAAGGAATTGATGGTCACAGGTCGTCAGGTGAAAGCTGAAGAAGCATTGCGCATCGGTCTTGCTGATGAAGTGGTGGCGCCAGAAGAACTCATGGTTCGCGCATTGGAACTGGCGGGAACTATTTCGTCAGGTGCAACAGTTGCAGCCCGCATCATCAAGCGTGTCGTCAATGAAGGCATTGAGACCGACCTTGCATCGGGTCTTGCCGGAGAACTTGCAGCGTTTGAGGAAGTATTCCGTACGGAAGATAGCCAAATTGGCGTCAAGAGTTTCCTTGAGAACGGGCCAGGTAAAGCAGCTTTCACAGGCCGCTAGCTCATGCACCATTTCAGCGCACCGCATGCACGACGATTGATCTCTGCATCGTTGATGATTGGTGTTGCTTTCGTCATCTTTGGGTTGTCGTTTGGAGTTCTTGCAGTATCTGCGGGTGCCAGCGTGTTGCAAGCGTGCGCAATGTCGCTGCTGATCTTTACGGGAGCATCGCAAATGTCGGCGGTCAGCGTGATTGCAACAGGTGGTAGTGCCGCAAGCGCCTTTGGCGGGGCAGTGCTGTTGTCGGGGCGTAATGCTGTGTATGGCTTAGCAATGGCTCCGGTGTTGCGTGGCGGTTCGTTGCCATCGCGTTTACTGGGTGCGCAATGGGTTATCGACGAAACAACCGCAGTGGTATCTGCAGAATCTGATGCGGCAACTCGTCGGACCGCTTTCTGGATTTCCGGTGCAATCTTGTATGCGAGTTGGAACATCGGAACTTTCTTGGGCGCATTGTTGGGTTCCAGCATTAACCCAAGTGATTTCGGACTCGATGTTGCATTCCCAGTGATGTTCACCGCGATGGTTGCATCGCACCTGCGTACGAAGGCAGGCCGTTACGCCGCATTGTTTGGCGCAGTTGCCGCTGTCGCACTTGCACCGTTCATGCCTGTTGGATTGCCGATTCTTGTGGCTGCATTTGGCATGTTGTTCGGACTCGCCCCGCAATCATCTGATGAGGTAACCGCGTGACGTGGACACTCATCCTGAGCCTCGCAGCATCGGCCTACTTCTTGAAGTTGCTCGGTGCAGTCATCATTGGCCATTGGGTGATGCCGCCGGCGTTAGAGCGGTGTCTCATGCTGATTCCTGCGGCGTTGCTGGCGGGCCTCATCGCAAAGGACACCTTTACGGTGGGCCAGCAAATCGGTGTTGATGCACGTGCTGCAGGTTTGGCAGTTGCTGTGATTGCCACATGGCGCAAACTGCCCTTCGTGGTCATCATTGTGGCGGGCGTTGGCACCACCGCATTGATTCGCTTATTCGTCTAACGAAAAGACTTAGGCGGCTTCGACGAGCTTTTTCAGCTCTCGCAAGTTGCGGCGCCAGATTGCTTTCATCACAATCTGTCCGCCCACCAATGCGCCGAGAGGGCCACCGAGCCACCACGGGAACGTGAGCTTTTCTGTCCATGTAAAACGCGTATTGGCTTCATCGATAGCTGTGAGGGTGAACTCGCCTGTGCCGGTGACGACACCAGTGTGAGTCACGCCCATGACCTTGCCTGGCTCCCACGCGGTGATGGTCATCACATCGACAAGTTTGATCGGGCCCACTTTGGTATCACAGAAGAACTTTGTTCCTGTTCCACGTGTCTGTTCCGTTTGAAAACGAATCGCAACAGCGTCGGCCATCCAGTCGATATGGCGCTCAATGGGTTCGACAACATCCCACACCTTTTGCACAGGTGCTGCAATATCAATGGAAACGCGAATGCTCATGGCGTTATGCCTGGACTGCAACGTTGCGCAGTTCTGCCGCAGCAGTCTCGGGAGGCATGATGTTGATCATCACGCCAGTGCCACGCTCAAAGCCGGCAGCGGTGGTGAGCTTTGGCCAGAGGTGCACATGCCAGTGGTACATGCCCTCGTGGTGTGACGGCGCTGTGTGGAAGACGAGGTTGAAAGCAATGTCGCCCAAACGTTCCACGAGATGTGCAAGTGCGTCGCGAATCGCGATGCCGACAGATGTGAGTTCGTCCTCTGTTGAATCAGGAAGATGACGATGGTGGTCCTTCGGCATGATCAAGAGTTCGTAGGGGCTAGAGCTCCAGAACGGGCACACAACGACCGCGTGTTCGTTGTCGAGTACGAACCGCTCACTGTGAGATTCCGCCTCAACAGTGGTGCACACAATGCATCCGCCTTTGAAGCGTTCAAATGCTCGCTCCTCTTCAAGAATTTCACCGGGAACAAAAGGAAGTCCAAGAAGTTGTCCGTGAGGATGTGACAACGATGCACCAGCTTCACGTCCGTGGTTCACAATCGCTTGTGTGTAACGGATGTTCGGTGTGTTCTTGTGGGCGATGAATCGGCTGCGAAGCGTCATCATCAATTCGCGAATCTTTTCGTCAGAGAACATGTCGAGACGATTGGTGTGGTCGGGGGAGAACACGAACACTTCATGAGTGCCGCTTGCCTCTGCCATCACGTGCACGGGGCCAAGGTTGCGCACTGCGAGTGATTCATCACCAACGAATGCGGGGAAGCGATTAGATACAACTCTGCTCTGCCATGTGCCGGATGCATCAGTGTTTTCAATCAACGCTGGATCAGGGTCTGAGTATTCAGGGCAGAAGGGGCACTCGTGTTCCGGGCCGCTTTCTACCTGAGGTGCGCGCGGCGCAAAGTCGGTACTGCGATTGGCACGATCGGGCACAACTGTGACCCATCGGCCAGTAAGAAGGTTCAAACGTAACTGGCTCACGGTGCTTTCAGGATAGGTGCCCTTTAGAGCGAATGGGTGGAGTTCACCCAGTGTTTGGCTAATCAGCCTTTGTGTACCGACTGACATGTCGGTCAGAGTCGGGGGCAATGGGGGTCTCGTTGCCATCGGCGTGACGGCTGACCAGTTGAAGGCCCGATGACTGTGCCAGGTCATCTAGTTGTTGGGGATTCACATACCGAACCGAATAGGGACGAAGGCGTGTCTGCTGGCCATTGGTGAATTGAACAAACTGGCCGATGATGCGTTGAGCCTCTTCATCGTGACGGCTAATGCTGAGAACCACTTCACCGGTGGTCATTGTTCGGATGCGCATGTGGTCGCTCTCGCCTGAGGGGCGAGGGTTCACCACATCAATGTGAAAGGACGCGCCCTGTCCTAAACGTGGTGCGACAAGACTCATGCACTGTTGCATGGCTTCAGTTGTCGGCAAATTGAAAAAAGTGTTGTACCCAACAAAGACTGCATCAAAGGGACCATCGGGTAGCGACGCAGAGAAGTCCATATTCAGCAATGTGGTGGTCGGTCCAAGGTCGCTGGACCGCGCAATTGTCAACATCGCTTCCGATGTATCGACGCCGATGATCACGTCCTCGTATCCGTGGCGCAATTCCCGTAGTTGGCGGATAAGACGGCCAGTGCCAACGCCAAGCTCAAGAATGCGAGCAGGGCGTGTGGGGAGGGTGGCAGCGACGGAGGCGATGAAGTCCTCGTCGTTGAGGTCGGCGTACCAATCGTCATAGACATCGGCAAAGGACTCGCCATATGTCGCAGCGCCATAGCCAGGTATTCCATAGGGATGGTCGCTGGCACTCACCTCAATAGTTCACCACGGCAGTTCGTCTGTGGGCGCATCGGTAGCCTGAGAAGTCATGACGACGTCATCTGCGCCCGGAACTAAGTACGTGTACTTAGACCATGCCGCCACGTCCCCTCTGCGCCCGGAAGCCCATGCCGCAATGGAGCCTTTTGGCGACGTCATGTATGCGAATCCGTCTGGTTCGCACCGGTTTGCTCGTGAAGCTCGACGTGCCATTGATGAAGCACGAGATCAGATTGCAGAACTCATCGGCTGTCGCCCTGGCGAGGTTGTCTTCACCAGCGGTGGAACAGAGGGTGCAAACTCCGCCGTGCTGGGTTCGGTTCGCCGCAACGGTGGTACTGCGGTATGTGCGGCATCAGAACATCATGCGGTGTTGCATTGTGTAGAGCATGTGAATGGAACGGTTGTTCCTGTGACCGAACAAGGTCCTGTGAGCCCCGACATGATGCGCGAGACACTTGCAGGAATGAATGACGTCACTGTTGTGTCTGTGATGGCCGTGAATAACGAAACAGGCGCAATCAACGACATCGAACATATTTCGCACGCAGTGAAGGGTCGTGCAGAAAATGCTGTCTTCCATACTGATGCAGTGCAAGCCGCATGCTGGCTAGACCTGCGCACCATCTGGCCACATGTTGATGTGCTGACACTCTCGGCGCACAAATTTGGCGGGCCAAAGGGCATGGGTGTGATGGTGGTGCGCGAAGGCGTACATCTCGAACCTCTCATTCTTGGTGGCGGACAAGAACGCGATCGCCGCAGTGGCACGCATAACGTTGCGGGCATTGTGGGAACCGCTGTTGCGCTCGCTGTTACCGATGAACATCGCGATGCAGAAGTACAACGTCTTGGTGTGCTGCGTGATGAATTGGTTGCTGGGTTGACATCACGAATTTCATGCGCGGTTCCGACCCTGCAGGCCGGTGTCGGTGTCGCCGGTACTGCTCATGTGTGTCTTGATGGTTTGGAAAGCGAATCGATTCTGTATCTCTTGGACACGGAAAATGTGTGTGTCTCGGCTGCATCAGCTTGCGCAAGTGGAGCGATGGAGCCATCACACGTTCTTGCAGCGATGAATGTTCCTCGTTCACGCATCAATGGGTCATTGCGATTCAGTCTTGGTCACACCACGACATCTGAAGACATCGCAAAAGCAATTGATGCAACTGTTGCTGCAGCGGATCGATTACTGGCGGTGACAAAGAAATGAAAGTTCTTCTTGCAATGTCGGGCGGTGTTGATTCATCGGTCGCAGCATTGGTCTTGCGTAATCAAGGACATGATGTCGTTGGTGTCACCATGCGTCTCTGGGGTGGCGAGAGCGATACAGGTTGCTGCTCGGTCTCCGATGTTGACGATGCGCGTCGAGTCGCTCAGCAATTAGGTATTGATCATCTGGTGTTTAACTTTTCTGAAGAGTTCAACGAGCACGTGGTGGATCCATACGTGGCGTCTCATGTCGCCGGCACCACACCGAACCCCTGCATTGAATGCAATCGTCATCTCAAGTTTGATCGCCTGATTGAACGCGGTCGCGCTCTGGGATTCGATGCGGTTGCAACGGGTCACCATGCGCGCATCGTTGATGACAAGGGCGTATTGCGTGTGGGTCGTGGTGAAGATGCACTCAAAGATCAGAGTTACGTCGTGCATATGTTGTCGGGCGAAGACCTTGCGTACATGATGTTCCCCGTTGGCTTCATGGAGAAGTCAGATGTTCGCCAACTCGGCGTCGACTTTGGTTTGCGCACCGCGACAAAACCCGACAGCCAAGACGTGTGCTTTATTGGCAGCACCATTGGTCGCGCGGGCTTCCTAGAACCACGGTTGTCGTTTAACCCCGCTGAAGTTGTTGATCAGTCCGGCACCAAAGTGGGCGAGGTGTCAGCAGTTGAACTCGTGACATTGGGTCAACGTCGCGGCTTGGGACTAGGCGGTGGAGACAAGCGTTATGTCGTTGCTGTTGATGTCCCAGCGCGTCGCGTGACAGTGGGTGATGAAGCAAGTTTGTTTGTTGAGTCAGAGAACCTCCGAAGCATGGTGTGGCCGCACGCACAAGACGAGCACATCGTTCTTGGTGGCGAAGTACTGGTGCAGGGAAGTGCGCACGGAGAACGTGCAGCAGCTCAGATTGAGTGCGTTGACGGGCAATACCGCATGGTGTGGTCTCGACCGAATCGCCGTATTGCGCCTGGTCAAACAGTTGTGTTCTACGACAAGGCCGATCAGGTTGTTCTCGGTGGCGGGATAGTCGCGCCGTAACGGGTCCGTATTGTTTGCTAGCGAATGGCTGCAAGCGCAGCATCAATTCGACGCGGCGCAAAACTAAAGGCCTTCACATGAAGAGCGTTGACCGTTCCTAAAGTCTTCGCTGTGATCTTTGAAAGAGCAACCTTGTCTGCTTCTTTGAGGTGCACTGCAATGCGTGGTCCAGCGACCCCGCCTGTGAAGTCGGCAGTTTCACCAGACTCTGCAACTTTGTTGATGGAGAGAATTTTGCTGCGCATGCTCATCATGGTTTCGGCAAGGACGAGGTGGTCGTGTACGACTACGCCGGCCGGAACAATCACGAGCCAACGCCGAGAGAGTCGATGAAGCCGCTTGGGGACGGTGCGCGCGAGAACAACACCAACAATGAGAAGTGGTGCGCCGACAAAGTAAGCCTCTGCGGCAATAAGAAGTGACCCACCAAGAAGGGAGCCTGTCAGTAACGACCACGCCACAACCGTGGGCGCCCAATATGGAACCGGAGTACGGAGTGCAAAGCGTGTTTCTTCGCCGTAGGCGCTTCCTTGCACCATGACATCGGCAAACAATGCAGACCACGTGATGATGAAGGCTGCGAGTGCACCGAAGATGCCAGCGGGTGAAGCCGCCACAAATGCGCACAGCACCATCAGAGGAGTGATGCATTTGGTGACAGTCAATGAAAGAGGAGAGGGCACTAAAGCACCGATCGCGACGGCAAGGAAAAAGAGCCAGCCCCACACAGTGAGAACAATTCCGACTGCAGAGGAGTAATCGTTCGACAGTTGTTGCCATGGGGCAGCCACGCCAAGGATGATCCACGTCGCCAGAGTGCTGGCGATGATGGTGGTCTTTGGGTTCACCTTCGGGGCTTGTGGCATGTCTCTAGCCTGCCTCAAAAGGGGACAAATGACTGCATTCCCCGCCTCGTATCGGCTGGGCTCGTGCTGCTACCAATGAGGACAGCGTTTTACTTGTCAGCACAGAAGGGAGGCACCGTGAACACAGAACTATCGCATGAGCGACCAGGCGCGACGTTTGGAATTGGCAGCCTCCCTCATCGCAGCATGTCTGAGGCACTTGATTTTGTATGGTCCTCGACCGACATCGTCACGATTCCATCCCTGCCTCGTCGCTCACCTGCTGAAGGAATGATCGCGCAAGCACTCGTTGGCATCGAAGGTGTGTCGGTGGGTCAATACGGGGGCATCAGCGTTGATGTCGCTCATCTCGATGTCGACCAGTTCATCACCACCGATCTTGAGTCCGATGCGTATGGAGCCTTCAAGGAGTTTCTTGATGAGTTCTCGCTTCGCAATACGCGAGGCATTTCCACTGTGAAGTGGCAGTTCGTTGGCCCCGTTACTTTGGGTGCTGCGTTGCTTCGACTCGGTCTTGAAGCAGAAGTGGCTTTCCCGCTCGCTTTACAAGCAGTGCGTTCACATGTCATCGCATTAGAAGAAGAAGTCGCCCGTGTGTGTGGGGACATCACGCAAATCATTGTGTTGGACGAGCCTTCTCTTGCTGAAGCTCTTGAACCTGGTTATTGCGTGGGTGTCGAATACATCATTGACCTCATCTCTGGTGCACTTGCTGCGGTGGAGCCAAGCAATATCAGCGGTGTTCACTGCTGTGCGAGTTTGGATTGGGGTGTGCTGTTGGCGACTGGTGCAAACATCATTTCGGTGCCAGTTCCCAATGCGAATGATCAAGAAGAGATGTCAGAGATGTTGGTGGCAGCAAGTCGCATCAGTGACCATCTTGCACACGGTGGGCATATTGCTTGGGGTGCTGTGCGCACCGATGGTCCTATCTCTATCAACCCTGAGCGTTCCTGGAAGTCGCTGATGGAATCGATGTGTGCTCTGGTGCAGGCCGGGGTCAGTGCAGACATGCTTCGCCGTCGCAGTTATGTGACGCCCGCATGCGGTCTTGGTACCCATGCAGATGGTGTTGCCGAGAGGGTCTTTCTTCTTGCTCAAAAACTGAGCGAGAAAGTGGCCGACGAGTCCACGGTCTCTCGTCTCACTCTCGGATAAGAATCTTTCGCGCAGTACCCCTTGGGTAGTTTGTAGGCAATGGCGCGCACACCTTCACCCAAGAAGCGAATCGAAGAACTGCGCGCTCACATCCGCACGCATAACGATCTGTACTACGGGCAAGACAGCCCCGAGGTCAGCGACGCTGAATACGACGCTTTAGTGCGTGAACTGCGCGACCTTGAAGCAGAACATCCAGAACTCGTTGATGCTGAGAGCCCCACTGAAGTTGTAGGCGCATCTTCCCTCACCACTTTTGACCCAGTTGTCCACGCAGTGCCGATGACGAGTCTTGATAATGCGATGGATGAGGAAGAACTGCGGGCATGGGGCGATCGCATCGCAAAAGGTCTTGGCGACCAACCGGTTCGGTATGTCTGCGAGTTGAAGATAGACGGTCTTGCAATCAGCATCCGTTACGAAAATGGCGTGATGGTGCAAGCAGCTACTCGAGGCGATGGCAAAGTAGGCGAAGACGTCACCGCCAATGTTGCGACTATTTCTTCATTGCCAAAGAAGTTAGACAAAGGTGCGCCTTCTGTTGTTGAAGTGCGTGGCGAGATTTACATGTCCACTATTGCTTTTGAAAAGTTGAAGGCAGAACGCGAAGCAGAGAATCTTCAACGCTCCGCAAACAATCGTGCGCTCCTCGCAGTTCCTGTGAACCCTCGAAACGCTGGTGCGGGAAGTCTTCGTCAGAAAGACCCCACGATTACTGCACAACGCGATTTGTCATTGTGGTCGTATCAACTTGGCGAAGTGGTGGGCGGACCTGATTTCAGTAGTCACCATGCAACTTTGGAATTTCTCAAAGGTCTTGGATTTCCGGTGAACCCGGAAATCACTGTTGTGGATTCCGTTGATGCTGTTGTTGCATTCTGTCGACAGTGGCAAGAGCGTCGACATGAACTTGGGTATGAAATTGACGGTGCTGTTGTCAAGATCGATGACCTCAGTCAACGCGATCAGTTGGGTTTCACTTCTCGTGCACCGCGCTGGGCGATTGCTTTTAAGTTTCCGCCTGAAGAGAAGCACACAATTCTCAAAGACATTCAGATTTCTGTTGGACGCACAGGTCGTGTGACGCCGTTCGCAGTTTTGGAACCTGTTTTTGTCGGCGGTTCCAATGTCGGCATGGCCACATTGCATAATCGCGATCAAGTGGCGGCGAAAGATGTTCGCCCTGGTGACACAGTCGTCGTGCGTAAGGCGGGCGACGTGATTCCAGAGGTCGTCGGTCCAGTTCTCGCTAAGCGTCCGAAGGGCTCGCAGCCATGGGAATTCCCAACGCATTGCCCCTGCAAACTCTCTTCAGTGCTCGTGAAGATTGAAGAACAAGCCGACACACGTTGTGTTGAGCCGTCATGCCCTTTTCAGCGAGACCAACGGATTATCTATTTCGCATCCCGCGGTGGAATGGATATTGAAGGACTTGGTGAACGAACAGTTTTTGCGTTGTCAGATGCTGGATTGGTTGCAGATGTCGGTGACTTGTATTCGCTAACAGTTGAGCAACTGTTGACACTTGATGGTTTTGCAGAAAAAGGTGCACAGAACCTTGTTTCAGGGATACAGGCCTCTCGCACTCGACCATTACCGAAGTTGTTGACTGCGTTGGGCATCAAACATCTTGGTCCTGCTGCTGCCGAATCTTTGTCGACGCACTTTGGAACTGTTGATGCGATTGCGTCTGCCTCTGAAGAAGAGTTGTCGTCAGTTGATGGTGTTGGTGGTGTGATTGCTTCTTCAATCTCTTCTTGGTTCGCTCAACCCGAGAACTCAAGTGTCATTGAAAAACTGCGCAGTGCAGGCGTGGAGTTTGGTCGCGTGGAGAAAAGCGACGCACCGCAAACTTTGGTGGGCAAAGCAATCGTTGTCACTGGAACTCTCGCGAACTACTCGCGAGAAGGTGCTGAAGTTGCAATCAAGTCTCGTGGGGGGAAAAGCCCGGGCAGCGTGAGTGCAAAGACGTTCGCTGTTGTACTTGGAGAATCACCTGGTGCAAGCAAAGTCACCAAAGCAGAGCAGCTGAAGATTCCCGTTCTAGACGAGGCAGGTTTTGAGGTTCTCTTGGAAACTGGAGAGCTTCCGAACAGTTAGTTCGCTTCGAACTCCCAGGTGAAGGAGCGAGCCTTTGCCTTGCCTTCGATGATCTTCCAGTAGGTCACTGTTGCGGTGTGGGTTCCTTGGCTGAAGACTTCGATGGGGGCGCCTTCTTGAGGGGTGAAACTGATGATGTAGTTGCCCGGGTCAAAGATGGCGGTGGGCGGAATCTCGACTTGGGCTCCTGGCTCAAGTGCGTTGTTGCCTTCGGCTGACAATTCATCGAGGCGGGTTGTCTCGAGGGCGATGCCGTCGATCTCGAGACTGGCTTCGAACCCTTCGACAAGGTCGACAGAGATCTGGGCTTGCTGGACGACTTGGTCACCTGGACCAGGGCTCATGTCTTCGATGACGGCGGGAATGTTCTGGGCCTCACGCCCCGTGGTGCCGCTCTGAAAACCCATTCCGATGAGGACTAGCCCGAGGGCGACTCCGGCGCTCACGAGGAGCATTTGCTTGTCAATTGGGCGTTTCACGAGCCCATTCTGTCTGATTTTGGCGCTCGATACACCTCAACAGGGCTGAGACGCTAGGTTCTTTGGAGTCATGAGGGACCCAGAGAACATGCCGGGCACCGTCTTGGGCGGGCGCTACCAGCTCGACCAAGCCAGGGGCGAAGCCACTCAGTCGGCCTCCGGAGCCACACAATTCGATGCCACCGATCTGTCCTCCCACGAGGCTGTGTCTGTGCGCATCGTTCCGCTGTCGCGCCTTGTTGACCCAGCCCTGGGCTCCACGACTCCTGCTGATGCTCAGGCTGCCTTTGAGCAGCAAGCAGACATTGCCAGCAGCTTGCGCCACCCCTGTATCGAATCTGTCCTTGATCATGGCGAGGCAACCCTCGATGGCGAGAAGTACGTCTATGTCGTGGGTGAGCGTCTCTCTGGCGGCTCCCTGCGTGAGTTCCTTGACCGCGGTCGTCGACTGACCCCTTCCCAGGCCCTGATCGTTGGTGTGGACGTCTGTCGGGCGCTTGATGCGGCGGCCAAGTTGGGGATTACCCACGGAGACTTGCGCCCATCCCGTTTGGTGTTCGGCCTCGACAAGCGGGTGCGCCTGGTCGGATTCGGTGCACCTCTGAAGACTCTTGATTCCTTGGGTCTCGAGCAGGCGATCTACTCGGCTCCAGAACTCGCCGAGGGCGGAGCCCGCGGAGCATCTTCCGACATCTACTCACTTGCGCTCATCTTGATTGAAGCCATGACTGGTGAGGTGCCGTTCACTGCCGACACGGTTGCTGCAGCGTTTACAAACCGCGCAGGCAAGTTGATGCCAGTGAGCGCCGACTTTGGTGCACTCGCACAAGTTCTTGAACGTGCTGGTCGACCTGAATCAATCGAACGTTTCTCTCCACGCGAGATGGGTCAATCGTTGGTGCAAGCCGCAGAAAAGATGGCGCGTCCAACACCCATCGACATTGTTGGTGGTGGAATATTTGACGACGTCGAAACAGATTCAACAACACCAAAAGAACAACCGGTGTCATCGGATGTTGTTGAAGATGGCCTCTTGATCATCCCGCAGCCGAATGAGCCAATTCTGATTCGCACAACACCGAGAGTCGATGCACCGACGGGTCCAACTCCGATTGCAATCATTGATTCCACTGATGGCGTCAACACTCCAATCACCATTGGTGGCGATGACACTGGCCCCATCGTGCTGGATGCCGACACGTTGTCTGCTCTTGCTGCCGAAGATGAAACAACACAAGTGATTCGTCCGAAGAAGCGGTGGGGTCGACGACTCACAATCGCTGCGATTGTTCTTGTCTTGTTTGCTGGCATCGGCGCAGGCGCGTACTTCACTGTTTTGAATCCAAAGAATCCTGTTCCACAGCTTGTTGGTCTCACCGAGGCAGAAGCACGTAACCAGGTGTCGCAGTTTGGTTGGACAGTGGAAGTTCTGAAAGAGCGCAGCGACACTGTTGCTGCTGGTCAGATCATCAGTACAAATCCTGTTCTTGGTGTCAACGTTGCTAAACGAAGCACACTGACGCTCGTTGTGTCTGAAGGTCCGACGTTGTCTCAGTTGTCTGAGATCAATGCGCTGACATTTGAAGCTGCAACTGCTGCATTGACAGAGTTGGGCCTCAAGGCCGAAAAGATTGATGTTCCAGATGAAGTCATTGCGCCTGGCGTCGTTGTCTCGTGGAGTATTCCGGATCAACCAACGTTGAAAGCTGGCGATTCAGTCGTCAAGGGAACCACGGTTGCAGTCAATGTTTCATCGGGTCCTGCATTGCGCGACATTCCGAACTTGGTGGGCAAGACATTGGAAGAAGCAACTAAGACGTTGACCGATATGGGTCTTGTTGTCGTTGAAGCTCCGACATTGGGTCACCCTGAGATTCCTGCAGGTCAGATTTCGATTCAGTTGCCAGTTGCTGGTGAAAAACTTGCGCGTGGGGGCACTGTCACGCTGACTGTGTCAAAGGGCCAAGTCACAACACTCATTCCAACGATCTATGGCAAGGACTTCGCAACGGTGAAGGCTCGTCTTGAGAGGTACGGAATGGTCATCGGCAAGGTGACAGGAAACAAGAATCGTGGCCTGAGGTCAGCCAGTATCGACGGGAAAGTTGTACGCAATTTCACTCGTGTCGTCGTCGGTAAGACCGTCGACCTGACCTTCCCCTAATCTCAGTAGAGGCGATGAGGTCGCCAACCACGTGAGGGGGAAATGATGGGTGCATTAGACGGTCGCGTTGCGATTATCACCGGAGCCGGTCGCGGCATTGGTCGTGAGCATGCTTTGTTGTTTGCAGCAGAAGGCGCAAAAGTCGTTGTGAATGATCTTGGCGGCGCTAACGACGGCACAGGCACAGACGCCACACCAGCGCAACAAGTTGTCAATGAGATCATCGCAATGGGCGGCGAAGCAGTTGCGAACTACGACAACGTTGCCGATTGGGAAGGCGCTCAGCACATGATCAATGCTGCTGTTGAAGCGTTCGGAGATCTCGACATTCTCGTGAACAATGCAGGCATTCTTCGTGACCGTGTTTTGGTGAACATGACAGAAGCCGAATGGGATGCGGTGATTGCTGTGCACCTCAAAGGTCACTTTGCTCCGTCACGGTGGGCTGCGGCGTACTGGCGTGAGCAACACAAGGCTGGTGTCACTAAGCCACGCAACATCGTGCACACATCATCAACATCGGGTTTGTTTGCAAACCCTGGCCAGTCGAACTACGGAGCGGCAAAGACCGGCATCGCAACCTTCAGTCAGATCTTGGCAAAGGAGCTCGCCCGCTACAACGTGAAGAGCAACTCCATCGCTCCTGCGGCACGCACCCGACTTACTGAAGCAACTCCTGGTCTTGGTGAGCGCATTGCGGCACCCACAGATGTTGCACAGTTCGACGAATGGGATCCAGCAAACATCTCGCCACTTGTCGCGTATCTCGCATCTGCTGCGTGTGACTTCACCGGTGAGACCTTCTTTGTGAAGGGCGGCGAGGTCACTCGGGTGCGTAGTTGGGAGCGCGCAGAGACTGTTGAACAGAACGATCGTTGGGGCGTGTCAGAACTCACAGCGGCTCTCAATGCCATGGCTGCAAAGGTGAAGCAATAGGGGATTACCCTCGTAATCTGCCCCATGAACCCTTCATCGCACGATAACGAGGAGCTTGCCCCACACGGCCGCAAGACGATTGCGATTGAACAGGGCGGCGTAGATGAGGTGTCCATCGTCCCATGGACGATGATGTTCCCTCGCAAAGTTGCTCGCAAGATGGGAATCACGCGCAAGTGGGCCACTCTTATCGTGGTCCTCACGGGCTTGATGACAACGAGTTCGACCATCACGGTGTTGGTGGTGTCCTTGCAGACAATTGCAGACGACCTCAACTCGTCGGTCAACGTTCTGAACTGGTCCATCACGGGTCCGATGCTCGCTTTTGGTGTGGTGGGGCCGGCCTACGGAAAAATTGGCGACCTTTACGGTCACAAGAAGGTGTACGTCTACGGACTTGCGTTCTCTGGTCTCTTCGCGTTCGCAACAGTCTTTGCGTGGAGCGCCCCATCCATGGTCTTCTTCCGTCTGATGTCTGCAGTTGCTGGTTCAGCAACCGGTCCAGCGGCGATGGCGTACATCAACCGATTGTTTGAACCACATGAGCGTGTTCGTCCGATGGGTCTGTGGAGTTTTGTGACTGCAGGCGCTCCGGTGCTTGGTGTTGTGATGGGTGGTCCACTTGTTGACACCATTGGATGGCGAATGATCTTCATCATTCAGACACCCATGTTGTTGATCGCTGCCGCTCTCGCATGGAAGCTCTTGCCACAAACAAGTCGTGAAAAGAACGTGAAGTTCGATGTGTGGGGTTCAGTGACTTTGGGCTTTGCCGCCACCTTGTTCTTGCTCGCCATCAACCGTGGTCATTCGTGGGGATGGACATCGCCAGCGATAATCGGAACATTGATTGCATCCATTGTCGCGTTCTACGCATTTGTTCGTGTTGAACAAGCAGCCGAAGCTCCGCTCTTGCCGCTGAGTTGGCTACGAAAAGGTGATCTGATGTCGCCAATGGTGATTCAACTCTTGTTGAACTTCGCCTACATGGGTGGTTTCATCGTTGTTCCACAGATGCTGGAAAATGGTTTAGGAATGACAGCAGCGCACATTGGGCTACTCGTCATTTCGCGTCCTCTGTTGTTCAGCATCACTGCGCCACTGGCCAGCTTTTTCACAATGCGAGTCGGTGAACGAATCTCGGCGTCAATTGGTTGTGTGCTGATGATTGGCTCAATGGTGATTCTGAGCACGATCCGTGATGGTGCGGGAGACCTTGTCGTCATTCTTGGTCTTGGTGCTTCAGGAATCGGTTTTGGTATTGCAGGTCCCGCGCTCGGCGCTCTGGTCTCGAACAATGCCCCAGAGGATTCGATCGGTGTTGCAGGTGCCATGCAGCAACTTCTCAGTCAGATGGGCGCGGTGCTTGGTTCGACCGTGATGATTTCGATACACGAGATGTTGTCCGACAAGGGAACAGTGGAGAGTTACGCGTACGCACTTCTAGCGGGCGCAGTTACGTCAGTGGGTGCCTTGATTCTTGCGGCTCGTCTGAATTCAACAGACCGCTCATTGATTCGCGTTGCGGATTAGTAGCAACTACGCCGTGATGGCTTTGATCTCTGCTGCTACCTGAATTGCTTCGTCAGTCTGCGGAAGAGCAGTCTGCATGGCCATGAGACGGGTGATGTCGCCCTCGACTTTGATGCGGCCACTCATAAATGCCTGCATGCTGGCCGTGGGGTCTTGGTCGACGAATACCGACCGAGCAATCTCGTATTCGGTGGTGATGGTCAGATCTGCACCTTCAAGGGATCCGAGTTCCATATCCAGGGCACCACTTGAGGTGTCGAAATAGGCACTAATGGTCCCATCACCAAATGGGACTTTGGTGGTCACCACATTGATGCGGATGAGGATCTCCACGGGAGGCACCGAATCGGCATATTTGTGCCGAATATCGCGCGCAGCCTGAATCCACTCGTCTGAAAGGAATGGATAACTCATGGGAACCTCGGGGAATTGTGAACAGGTCTTTACGGAATGTCAAACCATGTCGGAATCTACGGGCGAAACCGAGAGAATTGACGAATGGCAAAAATCCTGGTCTCAGAAGAATTAGCGGAAGGCGGTCTGGACAAGCTCCGTGCCGCCGGCCATGAGGTCGACGTGCAGACCGGATTGTCCCCCGAGCAGCTCCATTCAGCCATCAAGGGTGCCCAGGCGCTCATCGTGCGCTCAGCAACCCAGGTAGACGATGCGCTGATGGCAGCTGCTGATTCACTCATGGTGGTGGGTCGTGCCGGTGTTGGTCTTGACAATGTCGATGTTGAATCCGCGACCCGTCGTGGCGTGATGGTGGCGAATGCCCCAGAGTCAAACATCGTGTCGGCTGCAGAGCACACCATGGCGATGCTTCTCGCTGTCGCCCGCAATGTTCCGCAGGCACATAGTGCTCTGAAGGATGGCCGATGGGAGCGCAGCAAGTGGGAAGGTGTCGAACTGTTCGACAAGACCTTTGGTGTTGTCGGTTTGGGCCGCATCGGAAAACTGGTTGCGCAGCGTGCAGTTGCATTTGGAATGCGCATTGTTGCATTTGACCCATTCGTGTCTGACGAACGTGCGCGAGCAATGAACATTGAGATGTTGGATCTCGACACACTGGTTGAGCGTTCTGACTTCATCACCATTCACCTTCCCAAGAACAAAGAAACCATCAACCTGTTCAACAAGGAAATGTTCAAGAAGGCAAAGCCTTCATTGCGCATCATCAACGTGGCACGTGGTGGAATCATCAACGAGGCAGATCTTGCAGAAGCTGTGAAGACAGGTGTCATCGCTGGCGCAGCACTTGACGTTTTCGACAAAGAACCAACAACTGAGTCGCCATTGTTTGATGTGCCTGGCATTGTTGTGACGCCACACCTTGGTGCCAGCACCACAGAAGCACAAGACCGTGCTGGTCTTGACATCGCAGATCAGATTCTTCTTGCGTTGGCGGGGGACTTTGTTCCGTATGCAGTGAACATCTCGGCCGCTGATGCCAACGAAACCTTGAAGCCGTACCTGCCGTTGGCAGAGCGCTTGGGTCGTTTGTTCTCATCTGCTGCGGAAGCTGACATTGCAGAACTTGAAATCATCGCTACTGGTGAAATCGCCGGCTATGACACACGCATTCTCACATTGTCTGCATTGAAGGGCTTCTTCTCTGCACGCCATGCTGATGCAGTGACGTA
>ERZ1022756.44-NODE-44-length-50026-cov-17.133497_pt1 | contig 50026 bp, 45 predicted proteins | sample MGYA00520902_ERZ1022756 | MGnify/ENA primary metagenome ERZ1022756 (study PRJEB33162, sample SAMN09537601) | freshwater metagenome | isolation source: freshwater | place: Canada:Alberta | collected 2017-07 | study: EMG produced TPA metagenomics assembly of the...
GATCAAGTATCAGCTTTCGCGTTACTTGAGCTTGAGCCTCAATTTTATAAGCTTTAGCGATGGTCTCGGCTGCACGCTCAAAACGAGCCGGTTCGTCGGTATGCAATGTGTATAAAGGGGCTCCCTTTTTGACGGTATCCCCAAGCTGAGCATGAAGTGTCACTCCTGCCCCAAACTGCACGGGGTCCTCTTTTCTGGCTCTACCTGCTCCGAGTCGCCAAGAAGCAAGGCCGACAGCAAGTGCATCCAGTTCAGAAATTACTCCATCTGATTCCGCGACCACTGTTTGGGATTCTTTCGCAACCGGAAGCTTGGCATCTGGGTCTCCGCCTTGGGCGCTAATCATCGCTCGCCACTTATCCATGGCGCGGCCATCTTTCAAAGCCGCCGCAACATCGACATCTTTCACTCCAGCGAGACTCAGCATCTCGGTTGCTAAAGCGCCTGTGATTTCAATAACATCCGAAGGTCCACCGCCAGCAAGAACATCAACTGATTCCTCTACCTCTAATGCGTTGCCTACTTTTAGGCCAAGCGGTGTTGACATGTCAGTCAAGAACGCAGAAGTGTTTACACCAGCGTCTTTACCAAGCTGAACCAGAACTTCGGCAAGCTGTCTAGCTCGTGCAAAATCCTTCATGAAAGCACCAGAGCCCACTTTGACATCCAAAACAAGTGAACCCGTACCTTCGGCAATTTTCTTACTCATGATTGAAGAGGCAATCAATGGAATCGCTTCCACAGTTCCGGTCACATCACGAAGTGCGTAGAGCTTTTTGTCCGCTGGTGCCAGGCCCGACCCTGCAGCACATATCACAGCGCCGACCTCGGCTAGCTGCTTGGTCATTTCCTCGTTGGAAAGGTTTGCTCGCCACCCGGGAATTGATTCGAGTTTGTCTAGAGTTCCACCGGTGTGACCTAGACCTCGGCCAGAAAGCTGCGGAACGGCAACTCCAAACACTGCAACAAGCGGGGCGAGTGGCAGGGTGATTTTGTCACCAACGCCACCGGTTGAATGCTTGTCGGAAGTTGGAGCACCAAGGGATTCGAAGTTCAGCCTCTCACCCGATGCAATCATGGCCATGGTGAGATCTTTGATCTCTCGACCATTCATGCCATTTAGCAGGATGGCCATAGCCATTGCTGACATTTGCTCGTCAGCAACTTTTCCTTGGGTGTAGTTCTCAATTAGCCAGTCAATTGCTTCTGTGCTGAGCTCCTGTTTTTCTCTCTTGGAAATAATCAGGTCAACGGCATCAAATGTGCTCAAGCTCTAGCGTCCAGATCTCTAGGTCCAAAAGCGTCTGGAATAACCTCGTCGATAGTTTTGATGCCTGAAACGGTTTCAAGAAGCATTCCAGGTGCGGAGTGTTCATAAAGCAGCTGACGACATCTGCCACATGGCATCAAAATATTGTTGTGCTTGTCGACGCAATAGAAAGCAACAAGTCTGCCGCCACCGGTTCTGAATAGGTCACTGACCATTGAGCACTCCGCACACAGGGTAACCCCGTAGGAAGCATTCTCAATGTTGCAGCCCGAAACTATTCGACCGTCTTCAGTTAGAGCTGCGACCCCAACAGGAAACTTTGAGTAGGGCACGTAGGCCTTTTGCATGGCTGCAATTGCTTCATTGCGAAGCAGGTCCCAATCGATCTGCATCTCTAGCCCTTCACATAAGGAATACCGTCGGCGGCCGGTGGCCTGGATCGACCAACGAATCCAACAACAGCAATAAGTGTCACAAGGTAGGGAACCATCGTGATGAAGCTGGTAGGAATACCTGGACTCACCTGGTTGGCCCAAATTCTCAATATGATCGAGAAGCCAAATAGCAGAGCGGCGGCAGTAGCGTAGCCTGGGTGCCAGCGTCCAAGGATTACAACAGCCAAAGCAATGAATCCAAGTCCGCCTGACATTTCACGTCCAAAGGCTCCGGCGCTACCAATGGTCAACGTGGCTCCACCCAAACCTGCAATCATTCCACCGAGTGTCACCCACCAGAAGCGAGTGCGTCCAACGTTAATTCCAACTGTGTCTGCTGCAAGCGGATGCTCACCGACTGCTCTTGCGCGAAGACCTAGCTTTGTCTTGAAGAGAACAAACCAAATCAAGATCACAATGGCGATTGCCATAAAGACCGTTATGCGGTTTTGAAACAAAACCGGACCAAGAATTGGAATATCACTTAAGAATGGAACGGAAATGATAGGTAGAGTTCCTGGGCTGTTGGTGGCCGATTCATCTTCCGTGAGCCATTGCTGATACAGAAAGTTTGTAATTCCAATTGCAAGTACGTTTAGAACCACACCGATAATGATCTGCTGGGCTAGGAATCGAACTGCAAAGACGGCTAGAACTGCAGAAAACAGGGCTGCGGTCAAGGCAGCAGAGACCAAGCCGAGAATTTGGTTGCCGGTAATTGTGCTAACAACGGCGGCCATAAATGCACCGGTCAGCAATTGACCTTCAATGGCAATGTTCACAACACCGACGCGCTCACTCATGACACCCGCCATGGCTCCCAGCACGATTGGTACTGAAAGAACCAATGCAGATCCTAGGATAAATGCGACAGGAACAACGCTTCCGGATGCTAGCCAGCCCAGCAGAGCGACCAAGGAAATGGCTCCAAACACCAGAGAAAGCCCAATTGGTACCTTTTTATTTTGGGAAACTCGCCAGGCGGCTACACCCGTAATTGCCAACAGTAAAACTCCAAGCACAGAGCCAAGGAGGCTCGAGCCAATGTCGAGATTTGGCAGCTGGATAGTCTCTCTAGGACCAGAAAGCTGAAACGCCACAGAGTCTGGGCGGCCAAGGATTCCAAAGAAAACAAAGATAACGAGGGCAACCGAGCCCATAACCGAAGGAGTTTTCCAGGACTCTCTGACTTCCTTTACCATCTCGCTAGCCATTATTTTCTTCTCCGAGCCAATAACTTACCCTTCAAGGCACTCAACATGTTTGTTGTTTGAGGCGGAGGTAGACGGAAAATCGCCCGAATGAGCGGAGGGGCTGCAATGAACAATACAATGGCTCCTTGGACGATGCCAAGGACATCTGGTGAGATTCCTTCAACTTGCATAGCCGGTCCACCAGCTTTGAAAGCACCAAACAAAAGGCCGGCTAGCAAAATTCCTGAAGCTGTAGATCCCCCCAGTAACGCAACGGTGATTGCATCAAACCCAATACCGGCGTGTGAAGTCGGTGTCACACCTCCAGTTGAAGAAAGCGCCTGGTTAGCTGCCGCGATACCAACGAACGCAGCAGATAGCCCAAGGGCCAGGACATAAGTTCCTTCAACTTTTAGCCCTGCAGTCTTGGCGGCTGACGAATTAAATCCCACTGCTCTCAGTCTGAATCCAATTGTTGATCTCTCCATCAGCCACCAGTAAAAACCAACAGCCGCAAGCGAGAGAATAAATCCGATGTGTAGCGCATATCCATCGCCAAGAATCAAGGGCAATGTGGCGGTCTCAAACGCCGGATCGGATTTGGTGTAGCCGGAAGCAGTTTCACCCTGTAAAAGATTTTGATCCAGGAGTAAGAAGCTGAAGAAGCTGACAATCACGTAATTGAGCATGATTGTGGTAATCACCTCATTGGCGCCAGTTTTGGCTTTCAGGTAGCCCACAAAAACACCGATTATCGCGGAGCCCGCGATAGCAGCGAGAATTGCTACGACAAAGTGAATGACTACAGGTAGCTCCATACGGGTTGCAACAAAAGTGGCCCAGATGATTCCAGAAACCATCTGGCCAGTACCACCAATGTTAAACAGCCCAACTCTAAAGCCAAGTCCAATACCTAAGCCAGCAGCGATTAGCGGTCCAGCGAGTCTCAGTGTTTCAGTGAATGGCCGAAGTGATGCTTCGATAGTTGCACCGTTGGCATTGAATATTGAACCCCTGAACAGAGCGCCGTAGCCAGCATTAACAACATCCCCGGCAGCCCGCAAGGAAGCTAACGGGTCCGCAAAGAAGTAACCAACGTTTTGCAAAAACTCTTTGTTGGAGATGATCATAAAAAAGGCACCGACTGCAAAACCCAAGATAACTGAGATTACAGTCCTAGTAAACCCGCCCGATAAAATCTCCTTGAGTGCGGCGTTCCAATTGATTGGCTCTTGCTTCAATTTTGTGCTCATGCTGCAACTCCCGCCATCATCTGACCCAATTGAGCTCTGTCAGTTTTGGCATCAACTACTCCAACAATTTGACCTCTATACATCACGGCGATTCGGTCAGCCAGGGCAAGCACCTCGTCAAGCTCGGTAGAGATAAGAAGTACAGCTTTACCAGCATTTCGTTGTTCGACTAATTGCTCGTGGATGAACTCGATTGATCCGACATCTACACCTCTGGTGGGTTGAGAAACAATTAGGAGTTCCACTTTTCTCGACAGCTCTCTGGCCAAAACAACTTTCTGCTGGTTTCCTCCCGATAGTTTTCCTGCGGGGGTCTGAGCAGAAGGTGCTCGGACATCGAACTCCTCTACCAATTTGTCGGCTATCCGGTTTCTCTCAACAAATGAGATCCCTAGTCCCTTGGCGAAGGGAGCGGAAAAGGAGCCGTTGAGCATCAAGTTTTCAGCTATCGAGAACTCTGAAATCAAGCCGTCTTTTTTGCGATCTTCTGGAACGTATCCGACTCCACTTTCGAGAATTGATCGAACCGATTTGCCACGAACACTTGAACCTAGGATAGAAACGTCACCGTCGCTGGAGTGAAGTGGCCTAAGCCCAAGGATAGCCTCAGCTAACTCAGTTTGACCGTTTCCTTGAACTCCAGCAATAGCTAGGATTTCACCGGCACGAATGTCGAAGCTTACGTTGTTCACTGCACGCTGATCGCGGTCATCCAAAACAGATATACCCGCCACCGATAAGACAACGTTGCCGGGGGTTGCAGCCTTTTTTTCCACCTTTAGGTCAACCTCACGACCAACCATCATGCTTGCAAGTTCTTTAGTATCCGCGCTGGGCTTTGCTTCGCCGACCACCCTCCCTTGACGAATCACGGTGATCTTGTCTGCCACCGCCTTGACTTCGCGTAGTTTGTGAGTGATAAAAACAATAGAAGTTCCGGATTTTGCAAGTCCTCTCATGATGTCCATCAGCTCGTCAGTTTCTTGAGGTGTCAACACAGCAGTTGGCTCGTCAAGGACTAGCACTTTGGCATCTCTTGCAAGAGATTTAATGATCTCAACTCGTTGTTGAACTCCAACCGGAAGATCTTCGACCCGGGCGTCAGGGTCTACATCGAATCCGAATCTTTTTGAAATGTCGCGAACGAGCTTTCTTGCTGCCTCAATATCCAAAACACCAAGCTTGTTTGTCGGTTCGTGCCCAAGGGCCACATTTTCCGCGACAGTAAAAACCGGGATAAGCATGAAGTGCTGGTGGACCATTCCGATTCCCGCAGCCATGGCATCACCTGGCCCTGCAAAATTAACTTGCTTGCCATCCAACAGAATCTGACCCTCATCGGCCTTGTATAGACCGTAAAGAACGTTCATAAGAGTGGATTTACCGGCACCATTTTCGCCCAGCAGGCTATGGATTTGTCCGGACTCAACGACCAAGTCGATTGAGTCATTAGCTACTAGGGAACCAAATCGCTTGGTTATTCCCTTGAGCTCAAGTTTCATTTAGCACTCCTATGTGCGCTTGGTGATGTTCGAGATTTATTCTCTCACAAAAAAATGAAGACCGGATGCCCCACAGGAGCACCCGGTCTTCATTTGTTTCTAGGAACTAGCCCTTTGGCTTGTAGGTTCCGTCGATGATTCCTGCTTCGATCTCAGCTAGGCGAGACTTAAGTTCCGCACTAAGTGAACCGTCGAAGTCGTAGAACGGTGAAATTGCAGTTCCCTTGTTCTCAAGAGTTCCAACGTACGGGGTTACATCGAATGCAGCTCCGTCAACTAGGCCCTTGATTACGTCGAATACTGAAACAGCCATTCTCTTCTCGATTGAAGTAAGGATGTACTTTGCTAGATCAGGGTTACCTGCTGCAATGTCAACGTCAACACCCATCATTACTGCATCTGGGTTTAGCTCGTCGATCGCAGTCTGAACTGCGGTGAACTGGTTTCCACCAACTGGCAATATGACGTCAGCTCCACCCTGGATCTGAGTCTTTGCAATACCTAGAGACTCTGGACTGTTTGGAGCGAATCCACCCATGAAGTCTCCGCCGTCTGTGTTAGCTGGATCCCAACCAAGAACTTCAACTTCGGTTTCGTTGTCGATTCCCCACTGCTTTGCTCCGTTGTAGTAACCGGTCATGAAATCAGTTACTGAAGGGAAAGGAAGTCCTCCGTAGGTACCGATTGTCTTGGTGGTTGAGTACTCAGCTGCAACGTAACCTGCTAGGAAAGCAGACTCAGCGGTTTCGAATAGAAGTGGCTTTACATTTGTTGTTCCCTCTGTTGCGGAGTCAACTAGCGCAAAGTTTAGGTCTGGGTTTGCAAGAGCAATCTTGGTGACTGCTTCTGCAAGCGCAAAACCAACACCGATTGTGATGTCACAACCTGCGTCAACCATTGCCTGTAGGTTTGGCTCGAAGTCATCTGGAGTTGCAGACTCAAGAGCCTTGATCTCGATTCCTAGGTCAGTTTCTGCCTGGACTAGACCGGTGTAAACAGCTTCGTTGAAGGACTTGTCGTTCCAGTTTCCTTCGTCAGACACTGCACATGCAAGAAAATCAACTGCTGCTGCATCTGTAGCGTCTTCTTCTGGTGCAGCTGCGCAACCAGAAAGCACTAGTGCTGAGACAGCAGCTAGCGAAAGTGCCTTAGCAGCACTTGAGCGTGAAATTAGCTTCACTTAGTTCCTCCTATTTGGGTACGAGTCGTGGCGTTCACAACTCGCGGTATGGGACAAGAATAACCGTCCAAATAAGGGGTAAATTACCGCAACGCCGCGGCTATTTCGTTTCGAGATGAAATTGATACAAATGGGACGGGTTTAGAGAATCTCGTCGTGACCCGTTGCCTTCAAAGAGTCAACCAAAGCTTTAACCTTTTGAGCGTTTGCCTTATTAGTTACCAAAAGTGCATCCGGAGTGTCCACGATGATCACGTCCTCTAGGCCAATGATCGCAATCATGCGATTGGTTTCACTAACCAAAATTCCACTCGAGTCATCTGACAAAACCCTGGCTGCGCCAAGTACGGCAAGGTTGTTCTTTCTGCCCTGAGACTGTAATTCAGCAATAGCTGCAAAGTCTCCAACATCGTGCCAACTGAATCTTCCAGGAATAAGACCAACGAGCCCTGCCTCGGCAGCTGGTTCGGCAATCGAGTAATCGATTGCAACTTTTTTCAATCCTGGCCAAAGCTTGGCAACAACAGCATCTTTCTTTTCGGTATCCCAAGCGGCTGCGAGTTCCAAGATGGCTGCGTGAAGTTCTGGTTCGCTCTTGGCGAGCTGTCTTAGAAGAAGGGCGGCGGGGGCGATGAACATACCCGCGTTCCAAAGATACTTTCCAGACTCGACGTATTTTTTCGCTCTTTCAAGCTTTGGCTTCTCGACAAACTTTTCAACTTCTAGGGCCATTGGGGCTCCGGCTAGATCAATTGGGTCGCCGGATTTGATGTATCCAAAACCAACCGATGGTTCGGTTGGGGTTATACCTATTACTACGATTCGATCGGTGGCTGCCAATTCAATTGCCTGGTTCACCGCGTCTTGGAAAGCCTTGCTGTCTGTTATGACGTGGTCTGCAGCGAAAGCTCCGATTATGACATCGGGTTCTCTGCGAGCAAGAATGGCTGAGGCGAGCGCGATAGCCGCCGTTGAGTCCTTGGGGCTGGCCTCGATTACCAGGTTTTTGGATTCCAACTCTGGGATCTGAGCCAGAACAGCTTGTTCGTGAGCAGCACCCGTGACCACCATGGTCCTAGACGCCGAAGCTAACGGGGTAATTCTGTCCCAAGTGTCTTGAAGCAGAGTCTGACCAGAACCGGTTAGGTCATGAAGGAATTTTGGAGCGGAAGCTCTGGAAAGGGGCCAAAGTCTAGATCCAACTCCCCCAGCTGGAATAACTGCGTGGAAGCGATCTTTAGGCTTTCTTGGATTTGCCATAACAACAAAAACCCTAGCTCACCTTTGGGCCGTGAGCATAGGGAAGATTGTTTCGGGGTTAGAATTTAAGCCAAAGCCCATCTCGTTTCATAGGAGCCTCACTTGCCAACAATGCCAGCAGGCACTTTATACCGCGGAAAAGTAGGTATGTGGTCCTGGGTGCTGCACCGAATTACCGGTGTTGCCATATTCTTCTTCCTTTTGGTGCATGTTTTAGACACTGCTCTAGTTAGGGTCAGCCCAGAGGCCTACAACGTAGTAATCGCCACGTATCAGACACCTCTTATTGGGGTGGCTGAGCTGGGTCTGGTAGCGGCGATTTTGTATCACGGATTCAATGGAATTCGCATCGCTTTGATCGACTTCTGGAGCAAGGGTGCCAAGTATCAGAACGTAATGTTCTGGGTTGTAGTTGGCGCCGCCTTTGTCTTGTTTGCAGCGTTTGCCCCCCGCCACCTCATGAATGTTTTCGGTTAGGAGCGGATGATGTCAGTAGTTATCGAGACCCCAAACTCCCCTAGGTCCAAAAAGCAAGCCAACTGGGAAAAGTATGGCTGGATTTACATGCGTGTTTCTGGCGCGGCCCTAGTAGTTCTAATCTTCGTTCACTTGATCTCGAACCTTGTTGTTCCAGAAGGTGGCATCAAGGCCATTAACTTTGCATTCGTTGCAGGTAAATGGGCAGATCCGTTCTGGCAGTGGTGGGATCTAGCCATGCTTTGGCTTGCAATGATCCACGGCACCAACGGTATGAGAACCATCGTGAACGACTACACCGAAAGAGAAGGTGTCAGAAAGACCCTGGTGTTTACTCTTTGGGGTGTTTGTGCAGCTTTGGTCACTTTGGGAACACTTGTTATCTTCACATTCGACCCATGCCCATACGGCGCTTCACTAGAAGCGTTGCCATCGTTCTGTCCAGCTCAGTAAGGATCTAGTAATTGCCCACTAGCGAAACTGCAACAAAGACTCACTTTCACAAGCACGATGTTGTAATCGTCGGTGCTGGTGGTGCTGGTATGCGCGCTGCCATTGAAGCTGGTCCGCACGCAAGCACCGCAGTGATCTCAAAACTTTTCCCTACTCGTTCGCACACCGGTGCAGCACAGGGTGGAATGGCAGCGGCACTTGCCAACGTTGAAGAAGATAGCTGGGAGTGGCACACCTTCGACACAGTTAAAGGTGGCGATTACCTGGTTGACCAGGACGCAGCTGAGATTCTTGCCAAAGAGTCCGTCCAGGCTGTTATCGATTTAGAGAACATGGGTCTTCCGTTCAACAGAACTCCAGATGGCAAGATTGACCAGCGTCGTTTTGGTGGACACACCAGAGATCACGGAAAAGCTCCGGTTAGAAGATCTTGCTACGCAGCAGACCGCACTGGTCACATGATCTTGCAAACTCTTTACCAAAACTGCGTCAAGCTAGGCATAGAGTTTTTCAACGAATTCTACGTTCTTGACCTAGTGATGAACGAGGTTGACGGAGTTGAGCGCCCAGCAGCGGTAGTTGCTTACGAGCTAGCCACTGGAGACCTGCATGTGTTCCAGGGCAAGTCGATTGTTTTTGCTACCGGTGGTTTTGGAAAGATCTTCAAGACAACTTCTAACGCACACACCCTCACAGGTGACGGAGTTGGAATCATCTGGCGCAAGGGTCTTCCTCTAGAGGACATGGAGTTCTACCAGTTCCACCCAACTGGTTTGGCCGGTCTTGGAATCTTGCTTTCCGAAGCAGCCCGCGGTGAAGGCGCAATCTTGAGAAACGCTTCTGGTGAAAGATTCATGGAACGTTATGCTCCAACTATTAAAGATCTAGCTCCTAGAGACATGGTCGCGAGAGCGATGGCTAACGAGGTTCGTGAAGGAAGAGGTGCTGGACCAAACAAGGACTACGTGCTTCTTGATCTAACTCACCTACCGCCAGAAGTTATTGACGCAAAACTTCCTGACATCACTGAGTTCGCAAGAACATACCTTGGTGTTGAGCCATACACCGAACCGGTTCCAGTTTTCCCAACAGCACATTATGCAATGGGTGGAATTCCAACAAACATCAAAACTGAAGTGCTTCGCGACAACGACACTGTTGTGCCAGGTCTTTACGCTGCTGGTGAATGTGCGTGTGTTTCGGTGCACGGAGCGAACCGCCTTGGAACCAACTCGCTGCTAGACATCAACGTCTTCGGTAAGCGTGCTGGAATCTATGCGGTTGAGTACGCCAAGGACGCTGATTTTGTTCCCGTTCCTGAAAACGCAACTGCTCAAGTCGAGATCTTACTTTCGGTTACCAGAAACTCAACCGGTACCGAGAAGATTGCGGTTCTAAGGAAAGAACTTCAGGAAACTATGGACAAAAATGCCCAGGTTTACCGCACCGAGGATTCCTTGAACGAAGCACTGGACAAGATTGCCGAGCTTCGCAAGCGCTATGAAAACATTGCAGTTCAAGACCGCGGCAAGAGATTCAACACCGATCTTTTGGAAGCAATCGAGCTAGGTTTCTTGTTTGATCTTGCTGAGGTTTTGGTAATGACAGCTCGCGAGCGCAGAGAAAGTCGCGGTGGTCACTTCCGTGAGGACTACGAGACCAGAAACGATGAAGAATTCATGGTTCACTCCATGGCATACAAAACCAAGACTGTTCCAACCAAGCCTGGTGAAGACATCAGGGTTGACTGGAAACCTGTGGTTGTTACAAACTACCCAGCGATGGAGCGTAAGTACTAATGGTCGAAAGCGTTAAGGAAATTGCCGAGATTCCGTCATTTATGGTGACTCTCATGGTTCGCCGCTTTGACCCGGAAACAAGCGATGAGGCTAAGTGGGTCGACTACGACGTACTCATGTATGGAACCGACCGTGTTCTAGACGCCCTACACAAAATCAAGTGGGAAATCGATGGATCACTCACCTTCCGCAGATCTTGTGCTCATGGAGTTTGTGGGTCCGATGCAATGCGAATCAACGGTAGAAACCGTTTGGCTTGTAAGACCTTGATCAAGGATCTAGACATCACACAGCCAATTTACGTAGAGCCAATCAAGGGCTTGCCTGTTGAGAAGGACTTGATTGTCAACATGGAGCCTTTCTATAAGGCATACAGAGACATCAATCCTTTCTTGATTGCAGGTGCTAACCCAGAAAAGGAAAGACTGCAGTCCCCTGAGCAGCGCGAGCGTTACGACGACACCACAAAGTGCATTTTGTGTGCCGCTTGCACCACCAGCTGCCCAGTGTTCTGGACTGATGGCCAGTACTTTGGTCCAGCCGCAATCGTCAACGCACACCGTTTCATCTTCGATTCGCGTGATGAGGGTGCCGAGCTAAGACTTGATATCTTGAACGATAAAGAAGGTGTCTGGCGTTGCCGCACTACCTTCAACTGCACCGAAGCATGCCCTAGAGGAATTCAGGTGACCAAAGCTATTGCCGAAGTTAAGCAGGCAATTCTTAGAGGCAAACCGTAATGGTTTCGCGTAGAGCTGTTATTGCTTCAGCGGTTGGGGTTTCGGCAGTAACTGCTTTAGCGGCATGCTCCCCTCAAGGAGCAAGCGAACCTGGTGCAAACCAATCCGAAGCCCCGGCAGAAAACAGCTCAGCCCCAGTCGAGGTTTGTAAGACTTCTGACATTCCTGTGGGTTCAGGCAAGAAATTCGATGTCTCCGGTAATGCAATCCTGATCACCCATCCAACCCAGGACGTCTTTCGCGGATTCAGTGCGATTTGCACACACGCCGGATTCGTAATGAGCAGTGTTGCCAACTCAGAAATTAAGTGTGACAACCACGGCGCTGTTTATAACGCCGACGACGGGTCGGTAATTAAGGGCCCAGCTCAACGAGCTCTAGGAAAAGTGAAGGTCGAAGTTCAAGGTGACGCTGTTCTGGTGAGCTTTTAGTGCCAACTAAGAAACCATTTGAAGTCGCAACAATCAACGTAAACGGTGTTCGCGCCGCATTTCGTAACGGTATGGGCGACTGGCTAAAAAAATCAACAGCTGATGTTCTAGCACTGCAAGAAGTAAGAGCCAGCCGAGAAGACCTTGACGAACTATTTGATCAGCACGGCGGGTTAGCAACTCAAGGTGGCAAGTGGCACATCCTGCACGATGAAGCATCTGCAAAAGGTCGTGCCGGTGTGGCATTGGTTAGCAAAGTCCCCGCAATCCAATCGAAAGTTACTCTCGGCGCAAAGGACTTTGACTCTGCTGGGCGCTGGCTAGAGGGTGTATTCAAAGTTGGCAGCAAGACTGTAACGGTCGTTAGTTGCTACGTTCATTCCGGTGAAGTAGACACCGCTAAGCAGATTGAGAAGTACAAGTTTTTAGACGCAATGCAGTCTCGAATGGCAAAGCTAACTAAGGAGCAGACGCTGGCTCTAGTTGTTGGCGATCTTAATGTTGGGCATACCGAGCTTGATATCAAAAACTGGAAAGGCAACGTCAAAAACGCTGGCTTTTTGCCAGAAGAGCGTGCTTACTTTGACACCTTTATGGGCAAGCAGGGTTGGGTTGATATCGGAAGAAACGCACATCCTGGAAAACCTGGCCCTTACACCTGGTGGTCTTACCGAGGCAAGGCCTTTGATACCGATGCGGGCTGGAGAATTGACTACCACCTAGCTACCCCAGCGCTAGCCAAGGTTTCTGGTAAGTACAAAGTTCACAGGGCTCCAAGTTATGACTCGCGTTGGACTGACCATTCTCCGGTAACTGTGGAATACGCTATCTAAGGTGAGCAAAGCAAATCTTCTAAGCGGCATGCAGCCCTCGGCTGATTCCCTACATCTTGGAAATTACCTCGGAGCACTAACCAACTGGGTGGCGATGCAGGATGAATTCAATGCCTTTTATATGATCGTTGACTTGCATGCGATCACAGTTCCCCAGGACCCACAAGAACTTAGAAACAACACCCGTCGAACCGCTGCTCAATACATTGCAGCAGGAATCGACCCCAACAAGTCATCGTTGTTTATTCAATCCCAAGTTCCAGCTCACGCCCAACTTGCCTGGGTCTTGAATTGCATAACCGGGTTTGGCGAAGCTGGTCGAATGACTCAGTTCAAAGACAAATCACAAAAAGCTGGTGCCGACAGCGCCTCGGTTGGACTGTTCACTTACCCAATCTTGCAGGCAGCGGACATCTTGCTCTACCAGCCAAAGAAAGTTCCAGTTGGTGAAGATCAAAGACAGCACCTAGAACTAACCAGAGATTTAGCGATGAGATTCAACTCTCGCTTCGGTGAGACTTTCACTGTCCCCGAAGCTCACATCCTGAAAGAAACTGCAAAGATATACGACTTGCAAAACCCAACAGCAAAAATGTCGAAGTCCAATGAGCCCAAAGGAACCATCAACATCATGGATGATTCCAGCGTCACAGTGAAAAAGATTAAGGGTTCTGTCACAGACAACGATAACGAAATTCGCTTTGATGTTGAAGGCAAGCCTGGGGTGTCCAACCTTCTTGGAATTTACTCCGCAGTTTCCGGTAAGTCTGTGAAGGAACTCGAAAGCGCTTTTGCTGGCAAAGGGTACGGAGATCTCAAGAGCGAGGTTGCGGACGCCGTGATTTCAGTAATCGAGCCAATTAGAACTAGAGCCACCGAGTTACTAGAAGACACCAAGGAATTGGACTCATTGTTGGCCTCGGGTGCCGACCGAGCAAACGAGCTAGCCGAGAAAACACTGGCTAGCGTTTACGACAAAATCGGCTTTATTCCTAGGAGTTAGCTGGGAGGGCTCAATTTATTTGGGCACTATCTCTAGTTATCTGTAAGGATAGATAGGTAATAACGTTCTTCGGGGTCAGTGAAAATCTGAGCCGGCGGTATAGCCCGCGACCCGAATCAAGTGTCCTAGATACTTTTTTCGGTTGATTTGGTGAAATTCCAGAGCCGACGGTTAAAGTCCGGATGGGAGAAGAACCTAGGGTTAGCCGTTGGCGTTTTAACGACAATTCGGCTGACTCTACTTTCCCATTCCGCTACCCCGAAATTCGTAAATCGAACAAGGGTAGGAAAATGACCAAGCTAAGCCTCGACGACGCGATGATTCGCGCTCTTGAGCTTGCCCTGCTCGGACCTATCACTGGGGTCAATCCACAAGTAGGTGCAGTGATCCTGGACGCCACAGGTCAGTTGCTCGGCGAGGGTTACCATAAGGGTTCGGGGACCGATCATGCGGAAGTTGTTGCACTGCAAAACGCTCTTGCTGGCGCAACAAAACTTCCACCTGGCGCAACGGCTGTTGTTACTTTGGAACCTTGCAACCACACCGGTAAAACCGGGCCATGTGCCCAAGCGCTGATAGCTGCAGGAGTTAGCAAAGTTGTCTTTGCTTCCTCAGATCCAGGAGATCAATCTAGTGGAGGAGCAAAGACACTTCGCGACGCAGGCATCGAAGTAGTGTCTGGTTTTCATGCCGATCAGGCAGATCAGCAGTCTAGGGTTTGGCTTAGCTCCGCAAAACACAAAAGGCCGTTTGTGACTTTGAAGTGGGCAAGCAGTTTGGATTCTCGGGCAGCAGCGCAAGATGGCTCCAGTAAGTGGATTAGCGGAATCGAGTCCAGGCATGATGCACATCACTTCAGATCTCAAGTGGACGCAATCATGATTGGAACCGGGACTGCACTTGTTGATGACCCAGAACTTACCGCTAGAAAAGCCGATGGTTCACTATTTGAACACCAGCCTCTAAGGGTTGTTGTTGGTGAGCGCGATCTGCCAGCTGAGCTAAGGGTCTTCAACGACGACGCTCCTACAATCACTTTGAAGACTCATTCCGTTCATGGAGCGCTGAGCGAGCTCTACGAAAAGGGAATCAAGCATGTTTTGGTAGAGGGTGGGCCAACTCTCGCCAGCCGATTTATTCAGATGGATCTGGTTGATGAGTTTGTGATTTACCTGGCACCAAAGCTACTGGGCGGCGACAAGCTGGCAATTGGCTCAATTGACGTTCCTTCCATCGACAAGGCCAAAGAGCTTGAGTTTGTGGAAGTAAAGATACTCGGCGATGACATCCAAATCGTTGCTAGACCACTAGGGAGAAACTGATGTTTACAGGGATAGTTGAAGAGCTAGGCACCATTTCTGGTGTTGAGACACTAAACGACAGCATCCGAATACGAGTTAGCGGAAAGCTCGTTCGCTCTGACCTGTCACAAGGTGACTCGGTGTCCGTGAACGGAACCTGCCTCACTGCAGCCGAACTAACCGAGGACGGCTTCGTCGCTGATGTGATGCTCGAGACTTTGAATAAAACCAGCCTGAGTGGAATTACCGAAGGCGACAAAGTCAATCTCGAGCGGGCCATGTCCGGAGCCGGAAGGTTTGGAGGACACGTCGTACAAGGTCACGTAGATGGCGTTGCAGAAATAATCTCTAGGGAGCCAAGTGCTAACTGGGAGGTAGTAAAGGTCAGGATTCCAAGCGATCTAACCAAGTATGTTGTTCACAAAGGATCGATCACTTTTGATGGGATTTCTCTTACTGTCAATGACATTTCTGGAGACGTTGTTTCACTGAGCCTGATACCCGAAACTTTGCGACTTACAACTCTCGGTCAAAAAGGGGTTGGCGCAAAGTTGAACGTAGAAGCAGATATCTTGGCAAAGCACATTGAGAAACTAATAGAAGCAAGGAGTCAGAAATGAATCTGGCAACCATAGAACAAGCACTAGAAACACTCAAGGCTGGTAAGCCAGTGCTGGTAGTTGACCACCGCAATCGTGAGAACGAAGGTGACGCAATCATGGCCGCCCAGTTCGCCTCCCCGGAGTGGATTTCTTGGATGGTGAATCACACCTCTGGTTTCTTGTGTGCACCGATGTCAGAATCTCTTGCTAACCGCTTGGATTTGCCCTTGATGACCAACAACAACCAAGATCGCTACCGGACTCAATACACCGTGTCTGTTGACGCAGCTTCGGGTGTTACTACCGGCATAAGTGCAGCTGATAGAGCTCAAACCCTCCGTGTTCTAGCCGACATGAAATCTGAACCGGAAAACTTGATTCGCCCAGGTCACATAATTCCACTTAGAGCTCACCCAGATGGAGTTTTTGGTCGTCCAGGACACACTGAGGCAACAGTTGATCTTCTGAAGCTTGCTGGCTTGATTCCAGTTGGGGTAATTGCGGAGATGGTTTCTGCGGATGGCACCATGATGCGTCTTCCTGAGCTTCAAGAAGTGGGAGCAAAAGAGGGCCTGCCAGTTATCAGCATCGAGCAGATCTTTGATTACCGAGAGCAAGCAGAGCCAATCCCAAGTGATGACGCGGTAAGTCGAATTAGGTTTGAGGCAGAAGCGAAGATGCCAAGCACTCACGGGATGTTCAAGGTTCGTGGCTACTACGACACCAAAACCACCTCAGAACACGTGGCCATTATTTCAGGCGAGCCAAACCATGAGAATGTATTGGTCAGAATGCATAGCGAGTGCATAACTGGTGAAGCGTTTGGTTCGAAAAAGTGTGAATGTGGCCCACAGCTAGATTTTGCCCTCGACAAGATTGCCGCTGATCCAAAAGGCGGCGTTGTCATCTACCTTCGTGGCCAAGAAGGACGAGGCATCGGGCTACTAAACAAGCTCAAGGCATACGCTTTGCAGGATCAGGGTATGGATACCGTTGAAGCGAACCTCGCATTGGGTTTGCCGAGTGAGGCCAGAGAGTATGGCGCCGCTGTGTCAATTCTTCGAGACTTGGGAATCAAGAGCGTTCGGCTCATGAGCAACAACCCGGCAAAAATCGAAGCGCTAGAAGCTGCCGGTATTCAAGTAACCGAGTATGTTCCAATCGTCGTTGGACAAGAAGATGAAAACGCCGGCTACATGGAAACAAAGCGTGAGAAAATGGGACACATGATTCCGGGATTGGATCGAAATGAGCGGTAACGGTGCGCCAAAGTTGGCAATTGATGCTTCGGGTATCAAAGTTTCTATTGTTGTCACAAGTTGGCATGAAGGAATAACTAGTGGCTTGTTGGCTGGGGCTGAGCGAGCCCTAAAAGCTGCCGGTAACCACGACTACAAAGTTATTCGAGTACCCGGTGCCTTCGAGTTACCACTTGGAGCCCAGCTTGCAATTCAAAATGGAGCAGAAGTAGTCATCGCCCTAGGTGTTGTAATCCAGGGTGAGACTCCTCACTTTGATTACGTTTGCGACGCAGCAACCAGCGGCTTGACCAGGGTGCAATTGGACACTTCAGTGCCTATTGGCTTTGGACTATTGACTGTTGCGAACGAAAAGCAAGCACTAGATCGAGCTGGCCTGGAAGGCTCAAAGGAAGATAAAGGCGCTGAAGCAGTTGAGGCGGCAATCATGATGAAGCGGTTATTCTTCTAGTCTAAAAACCTTTTAATCACTTCATAAAAAGAGATCTAAGTCGGATTGTTGTGAATGTAAGACCCAGCACGATCATGACCACGAAGTAGAGCACGTGCCAAAGCATTTCAACTCCAATTGCTCCAAGTGTTAGACCCCTGATGAGCTCTACCGCGTGCCATAGCGGGAGCATCTGAACTAGCGCCTGAATTGGCTCAGGGTAGACACTTAGCGGGTAAAAGGTTCCGGAGAACATAAACATTGGTAGCAGAATGAAATTTATTCGGTTCAACTGTTGAAAGTTCTTCATGTAAGAGGTAATTCCCATTCCAACAGCTGCAAATCCGAAAGCCACTAAAAGAGATGCGGGTATTGCGAGAATTCCCCAGGGACTCAAGATCAACCCAAGTGGAGCCACTATGGCAAAGAACCCAAGCGCATAGGTAAGGCCTCGAAGAAGCGCCCAACCGATCTCGCCCAAGGCTACATCCAGCGGTCCAAGTGAGGTAGAAAGCATCCCCTGATACAACTTGGCGTGGTGCATCTTGAAAAACACGTTCCAAGTTGAGTCGTAAATTGCGCCATTCATCGCGCTGGTTGCGAGCAGTGCAGGGGCAATAAAGGCCGCGTAAGGCACTTCCGTTCCATCGGGAGACGTCACAACACCAATCAGATTTCCTATTCCGTAGCCAAAAGCTAAGAGATAGAAAACCGGTTCTACGAATCCAGAAAGCACGATGAACCAGGTTGAAGACTTTAGAGCCATAAAGGCTCGTTCTATTACCGAACCCCCGCGTCCTGCATATACGGAAGAGCCAAGTTTCTTATTTCTGCGTTCTGCAATAGTAATTGCCGAATCCACGCTGGCGTTTAACATACTCATTTGAGCAACCTGACCTTAAACTGCCTCTTTGCAATCATCAATCCAGCTGCAAGTGAAATCAACAAGAACAAACCGTGCAGTATCAGCAGCCACAGGGGAACATCAAGCCCATAACTCACTGCACGGGACAAGTTTGTTGAATGCCATAACGGTGAAATCCAACCAATCCACTGAAGAAATACAGGCATCTGCTCCAAAGGATAAAAGGTTCCCGAGAATAGGAACATTGGCGCGACTATAAATCGAGCAACGATGGCAAAAAAGCCATCGTCTTCCTTAACAAATGATGTTGCTGCAAGCATCAGAGCACCAAAGGACAGTCCAGCCAAGCTTGCCACCAAGAAAAGCATTGGTATTGACTCCGGCACAACAGCGCCAAACAACAACAGAACGATTAGATACACTCCTGAAGTTAAGACAGCCCTGATTAGAGCGGCAATCATTATTCCATCGACTATTTGTGGGGCTCCAAGTTGAGTTGAGTTCATGCCATAGAAGGACTTATTCCAAACAAACCCCTCCAGGGTCGGGAATGAGGTTTCATCCATCGCGGCCTGAATTGAAGCTGTGGCCAACAGGGCGGGAGCCAAGAATGTGAGGTAACTCACTCCGTTGATTCCGCTGCCACTCGTGTTTGCCTCAACTAAAGAACCGACTCCAATTCCTATAGCAAGCAAGTAAATGATTGGGTTGCCAAAACTAACGACGAGAATTTCACTGATCCATTTGCTCATGTGACGCAGTCGGTACTCGGCAACATACCAAGCACCAAATTTCCTGCCTCGCTCGAGCCTTGTTTCTGTTTGCATTAGTCGACCAGCGTCCTACCGGTTAGTCTCAAGAACACGTCTTCCAACGAGCTTCTTCGAACTAGTGAGGTCAGTGGGCTAAGGCCAAGTTTTACAATCTGTTCGAGAACCGACTCTCCATTTTCGGCATAAATCAAAATGCGATCGGGAAGAATCTCAGCTCTATCCCCCAAACCAGAAATTTTCTTTGCTGCGTCCTCATTTTGACTTGAGCCGAAGCGCACCTCTAGCACTTCCCTACTTGAATACTTCTTGATTAGCTCCGCAGGAGATCCTTCTGCCATAATCTTGCCCTTGTCCATAACTACAAGGCGGTCACAAAGTTGCTCTGCCTCGTCCATGTAGTGAGTCGTGATTACTAGCGTTACTCCCTGCTCCTTTAACCTAAAGAGTCTGTCCCAAAGAACGTGCCTAGCTTGTGGATCAAGCCCAGTAGTTGGCTCATCGAGCATCAGTATCTCTGGATCATTAACTAGAGCCCTGGCGATTGTCAACCGACGCTTCATTCCCCCGGACAGCTCTTCGGTCTTTGAGTTTCGCTTTTCCTCTAGCTGGGCAAATTCAATGAGCTCTTCAATCTTTGCCTTCAAAAACTTTCGGCTAAGACCGAAGTAACGGCCGTAGATGTATAAGTTCTCCCAGACTTTTAATTCACGATCTAAGTTGTCTTGCTGAGGAACTACTCCAAGGTGTGCCCGGATTTCAGGTCCGTGACTGTTTGGGTCTTTGCCCAGAATTTCTAGATCGCCACCTGATCTAAGAGATGTAGAGGCAATCATTCTCATAGTCGTGGATTTTCCAGCACCGTTGGGCCCAAGGATTCCGAAAGCTTCGCCACGTTTTACGTCAAAATCAATGCCGTCAACCGCGGTGAAGTCCCCAAACGTCTTTCTCAGACCACGGGCGGAAATCATTGATTCTGTGCTTTTCGCATTCAGCATTTTATTTGTCCTAGGCTTGTTCAGGATTTGTCAGCGTTTCAGGATAACAACCCTTGGGCTACTAGTGATGCAGGGCGATCCCAATAGTTGTTAGCCTTGAGTAATGCCAACAGAAACCATTCCCGCAGTAAAACTCGGGAATACTCGGGTTACTGGCAAAGAACAGTTTTACACCCCTAAGACACTCGCAAGAGAATTAGTCACCCAGATTGAAAACGTACTTGGCCCACTAGCTGGAAAGAATGTTCTGGAACCTGCGGGTGGGACCGGGGCCTTTATTGAGGCGGTAATTGATCGCGGTGTTGAGCGCGTAGTTAGCTTCGACATTGAACCATTGCATGAACTAGTTACTGAAGGTAACTTCCTAGATCAACAAATACTGGATCGAAACATGATCACCATTTCCAATCCCCCTTTTGGTAGAAACAACTCGCTGAGCATCCCGTTTTTCAATCACGCCGCCGATTCAAGCGATGCCATTTGCTTTATTGTCCCAAGATCATGGCGCAAGTGGTCTGTAACGAATCGTCTTGACCTCCGCTTTGAGTTGGTTTTGGATATTGATCTTGATATTGATTATGTGGATGCAAGCGACGAAGCCCTTTCGAACAAATCGCACCTGGCAACTTGTTTTCAAGTTTGGAAAAATACAGGCCAAACAAGGAAGCTAGTGAAGGTGGTCGATAAGGGGATCATCGAAAAAGTTACCCCTGACCACGCGGATGTTTCCCTAACAATCTTTGGATATGGCTGCGGGAAAGTTAAAACTGAGTTTGAGAAAGTTCCAAACACTACCCAAATGTTTTTGAAACTTCACCACCCCCAGGCCCTTCAGGCCCTCGAGAGTGTTGACTATTCAAGGTTTTTCAAAAACACCGCATACACCGAGGCTTTATCGCTCCAAGAAATCAACTATCTTCTGAATGAAGCCATCTATGGTGATCCAATGATTGAGGGAATCTAAGAAATGAGCATGTCCGGTAGAGGAAGAAATCTAAGCCCAAAAGATACTGGGCCGAAGGCTAAGTTCAATCAGCTAACTCCTTACTTGTTTGAACACAAGGCCGCACTCGTTGTTGCAGTGATTCTTTCCTTAATTGGAGCAGTGGTCAGCTTGGCCCAGCCCCTGGTGGTGGGTCAGGTCATAACTGCGGTCCAAAATGGTGAAGATGTTGGGCAGTTGGCTCTCATTCTGGTTCTGGTCATTTTAGGCGCAGGTATCGCCAGTGGTTTCATGTATTACGTTTTGGCAAAAGCTGGTGAAGGCGTAGTTCTTTCCGCAAGGAACAAGCTGGCGGTTCGCCTTCTAAAGCTTCCAATTTTGGAATACGACCTTAGACGAACTGGTGACTTGGTATCCAGAGTTGGCTCTGACACAACGTTGCTTCGTGCAGTTCTTACCCAAGGTCTGATTGACGCTGCCGGTGGTGTGCTGATTTTTGTGGGCGCCATTATCGCCATGGCTTTTATTGATCCATTCCTGCTACTGCTCACTCTTGCGATGATTTCTGTAGCAGTTGCTTCAATTGTTGTTTCAGCCAGGCAAATACGATCTGCCACAACCAAAGCTCAACAGCGAGTTGGAGACATGGCAGCCTCTGTTGAGCGCGCACTGTCTGCTGTTAGAACTATTCGCGCCGCCCGTGCGGAGTCCAGAGAAACCGAAGGTATCAGTAAAGACGCTAACGAGGCTTATGTACAGGGTGTAAAGATTGCCAAGATAAACGCTCTGATTTCTCCCATAGCCGGAGTAGCTTCAAACGCTGCGTTCATTGTCGTTCTTGGGGTGGGTGGTTACCGAGTAGCAGCTGGAGAGACCTCGGTTGCAAACCTCGTGACATTCATTTTGTTGATGTTCTTGATGATCAGACCTCTCGGTCAAGCCTTCGGTGCGTATAGCTCAGTAATGAGCGCGCTCGGTGCCCTTGCGCGAATAGAAGAAATCTTGCAGTTACCTCTCGAAGAGACAGCGAAAGAATCTGCCCAAACAACCAAGCCAAAGAAAACCCAAAACGCTATCGAGTTCAAGAAGGTTAGCTTTGCTTATCCCGCAGCAGAAGCTCACCGCGACGGAAAACTGGTTTTGGACTCAGTTAGTTTCAAGATCAAGACAGGTGATCGAGTTGCTCTGGTTGGGCCATCTGGAGCTGGGAAATCAACAGTGTTTTCATTAATTGAAAGATTCTACGAACCAACATCCGGAGAGATTTTGCTCGATGGCATTCCCGTTCGCGAACTGGCAAGAGATACCCTTCGGGCTCAGATTGGCTATGTGGAGCAAGATGCCCCAGTTCTAGCTGGATCTCTAAGGGAGAACTTACTGATTGGCTCACCAAATGCCACCGATAAGGAGCTGAAGTTTGTTCTAGGTGAAGTGAACCTAACGGGGGTTCTCAAGAGGGATAAGCGGGGCTTAGACGCTGAAGTTGGAGAAGCAGGAATCATGCTTTCCGGAGGAGAGCGTCAGCGCCTTGCAATAGCTAGGACTCTTTTGGCAGCACCCCCGATCCTTATTCTCGACGAGGCAACCTCTGCCCTTGATGGACTTAACGAACAACACATGCGGGAGGCAATTGACGCTGTCGCCCAAGGCAGAACGATGATCGTAATCGCACACCGACTTTCAACTGTCGTCGATAGCGATTTGATCATCGTTCTTGACCAAGGAAAAGTGGTCGGATCTGGAACTCACAGCCAACTCGTGAAATCCACGCCACTTTACAAGCAGTTGGCCAAGCATCAGCTCCTGGTGTAATTCAGCTGCAGGGTTCGGGCTAGGCTAAATTCCATGAACTACCCACTACTTGCAGGAATTGGCGACTTACTTTCTAGAAGAACCGCTGAGTTACTTGATCAAGCTGACGAGCTGAGCTCTTTCCGTAAAGAATTTTTCATTAAGGACGAGTCCCTCTGCTACTTAGATGGAAACTCGCTTGGTCGCCTGCCACTTGCAACAATCGATAGGGTTTCAAATTTTCTTACCAACGAGTGGGGAACTGAGCTTGTTGATGGATGGAGTCACTGGATCGACGAAGCTCAACCCGCAGGAGATCTCTTGGGTAGGGCAACTCTCGGAGCGGCTGCTGGCCAAGTTTTAGTGTGTGACACTACCAGCGTGAATTTTTATCAATTGTGTGTTGCTGCAATCAGGGCAAGGCCAGAACGCAAAACAATCATCATTGATTCCGCAAACTTTCCAACCGATCGTTTTGTGATTCAGGGAATTGCTGATCAGTTCAACCTAAAACTAATCACTCTCGATACCGATGGAACCGGAGGGCCTGGTTCTGTAAAGATTGCAGCCGAAAACGAGCTAGTAACTAAAGAGTTATTGGCTCCTTTCATGAGCACCGATGTCGCACTAGTTACCCTGCAAGCGGTTAACTACCGCTCAGGCGCAAGAGCGAACCTCAAGGAAATCGCAGACCTGGTTCGTTCTTACGGTGGATTGGTTGTTTGGGATGCGTCTCATGCTGGTGGGTCAGTTGAGTTAGATTTTGATGCCAATGGCGTAGACCTGGCGGTGGGCTGCACATATAAGTATGGAAACAGCGGACCAGGCTCCCCCGCCTGGCTTTATGTTCGCAAAGAATTGCAATCAAGTTTGAAGGTGCCAATTCAAGGTTGGTTTGCCCAAGATGATCAGTTTGCAATGGGTCCGGTCTTTGACAAGAACTTGGGTATCCGAGGATTCCAGATTGCGAGCCCATCAATTGTTGGGATTAGAGCCGTCCAAGCCAGCTACGAAATGATTGAGCGGGCAGGAATAGCAAGAATTGCCAAGAAGGCAGCCATTGGCACCGAGTTGATGATTGCTCTATTTGATGCCTGGCTAGTGCCATTGGGATTTACCTTGCTAACACCAAGAGATCACAGGCTTCGCGGAGGGCACATAACCATTGGTCACCCCGAAGCAAAGCGAATAGCTGCAGCACTTAGGCAGTATGCCCAGGTCATTCCTGACTACCGTATGCCCAACTCGATTAGGTTGGCAATCTCTCCGCTGCCAACAAGTTTTGTAGAGGTATTTGATGGCTTCGAAAGAATCAGAGATTCGGTAGCGCGCAAAGACTACGAGAAAATTCAAGACAGTGGAAACCGAGTTACCTAAATGAGCGAACAGCATGACAAGGCAGTCACATACACAAACTATCTAAAAGTAGATGAGCTTCTTGAGCTTCAAATTCCACTATCAGATGGCCCAGAGCACGATGAGCTGCTTTTTATAACTATCCATCAGGTTTACGAGCTCTGGTTCAAACAGCTGTTGCACGAAAGTCAGGCGCTCCAGATAGCTCTTGAGGGTTCGAGCACCCACCGTGCGCTTTCCTTACTCGGTCGGATGAGAACCATAATGAAAACCTGCGTTGCGCAGTTGGACATTCTAGAAACCATGACACCGCTGCAGTTCAATTCATTCCGCGGGAGACTAAGTTCAGCCTCTGGATTCCAGTCCGCACAGTTTCGTGAGCTAGAGGCAGTGCTTGGAAGAAGAGATCAAGCAGGATCCGATGCCAAGGCTGGGACCGGCATGGCGATGGCGTCTCACCTGGTTCCAGGATCTTCTGCCAGGGCCAAAGTGGAGGCAGCTATGAAACGACCAAGTCTCTATGACAGTGCGTTGAAGTATTTCGATTCTCGCGGTCACAAGATGCCTTCGGATGTCCTCGGAAGAGACGTTTCACTTCCATACGAAGCAAACGAGGCGGTCCAAGAGGCTCTGCTAGTCGCACATCGCAATGATCCAGAGTCGAACATGGTCGGTGAGGCACTTATGGATCTGGATGAGGGTTTTCAAGAGTGGCGCTATCGCCACGTGAAAATGGTGGAGCGAACCATTGGAGCGAAAATGGGAACTGGGGGGTCTGCCGGGGTTGGATATCTTGCAAGTACCCTTTTTAGGCCAGTGTTTGCGGATCTCTGGGCTATTCGCTCTAAGTTCTAGCGATACATGAACTAGTTGGTTTCTGCGGGACCCTTTGCGCCATCAGGCCAAGCAACTATACAAACTTTGTTTCCGGCCTTATCTGACAAGGTCCACCAGGCTGGAGCATTCGATTCGTCTACAACTATTCCGCCTGCTTTTACTGCAGCGTCGAGACGCGCTTGCACGTGTTCCCGAGCAACAGATACATCAATGTGCATGGCGTGACTGATTGACTTGCTCTCTTCAAGCTCTTGCATCCAAACGGTCGAGCCATTACCCAGCGGATCAATCGCATTATCATCCAGCATGGGCTCATAGCCAAGAACCGCGCGCCAGAATTCAAGATTTGTTGAATCTGGTTTGGAAGATATAGCTAACTGAATCTCTTGAACCTGGACTGGATCGGCTACTGCTCCGTGCGACGCTGCAATCCTTGATACATCACGAGCGAGTTCAATGTGCTCTTGCTCGATGTTCCAAACTTCTCGAGTAAGTCGAACAGTCAACCGATTAGAGACCAGAGTTATCTGGGAATGAGTACCGTCTAGCCCCGGCAGTTGTGAAATCGCCTGAGTTAGATTTGCTGCATCAGTAAAGCTCTTAGTGATAAAGACCGCCGTCGGACCACCGTGCAAGACCACCCAGTCCTGAAGATCGTTAGCGGCGAGGAACGCCTTCCAGCCCTGCTGACTCATAAGAACTCTCCTCTCCCTGTTTTCAAGTACGTAATCTAAGGATTACGAATTTAGGTCTTTTTTGCTAGCTGGACCACGTTTCGAAGCAGCATGGCCCGCGTCATAGGTCCTACCCCGCCCGGGTTGGGTGAGAGGTAACCGGCAACTTCGGATACTGCTGGGTCCACATCCCCCACCATTTTTCCATCAGATGCTCGCGTAATTCCTACGTCCAGCACAGCTGCGCCTTTTTTGACCCACTCTGGTTTTACAAAGTGAGGGACACCAATGGCGGCGACGATGACGTCAGCGCTCTGAAGAGCCTCGGGAATTCGCTTGCTGGCTGAATGGAGTTGAGTGACGGTTGCGTCTATTCCCTTGCGGGTCAGCAGTAACCCAAGAGGTCTACCAACAGTCACTCCCCTACCGAGCACTGCAACTTGCTTGCCTGCCAGAGAAAAATCGTATCTATTGAGTAGTTCGACGATTCCCGCTGGAGTGCAAGGAACAGGTGAGTTCATTTCGCCCGAGACGTTTAGTACAAGGCGGCCCAAGTTGACGGGATGTAAACCATCCGCGTCCTTGGCTGGATCTATAAGCTCTAGAAGCTCAAGGGAATCAATTCCAATCGGTAATGGTAGTTGAATGATGTAACCGGTGACGTCCTTGGATTCATTCAGGTCGGCTATCGCACTCACGATGTCTTGTTTGGAAGCGCTAGCGGGTAAATCGATTCGAATTGAATTAATTCCAACTTCCGCACAATCCCTATGTTTACCAGAAACGTATGAGTGCGACCCCGGATCATCACCAACTAGTAAAGTCCCAAGCCCAGGATTAATTCCGCGCTTTTGAAGATCTGTTACTTCCTGCTTTAGTTCTTGTTTGATGGCCGAGGCGGTAGCTAGGCCATCAAGGATTATGGCGCTCAAGTGTTACCAGTTCTCTAAACCCGAATAAAGAGGGAACTGTTCAGTCAAAACTCGAACCCTAGCTTTCAGGGCCTGAATGTCTGGGTTTGGAAGAAGTACCTGGGCAATGATTTCTGCAACTTCGGTGAACTCGGTGGCTCCAAAGCCGCGAGTTGCTAGCGCTGGGGTTCCAATACGAACCCCAGAGGTGACTAGAGGTGGTCTTGGGTCATTAGGAACTGAGTTGCGGTTGACCGTGATTCCAGCTTCGTGGAGTAGGTCTTCGGTGAACTTGCCATCAATTGGAGCATTTCTTAGATCAACCAAAACCAAGTGCACATCCGTGCCGCCAGTCAAAATAGATACTCCGTTTGCCTTGAGGTCTGGCTGGACTAGGCGCTCAGCAATAATTTTTGCACCCTCAATAGTGCGCTGCTGGCGCTCCTTGAATTCATCGCTCATGGCGGCTTTGAAAGCAACCGCCTTGGCGGCAATAACGTGCATTAGCGGTCCACCCTGCTGACCTGGGAAAACTCCGGTGTCGATCTTCTTCGCATACTCCGCCTTGCACAAAATCAATCCTGATCTTGGACCCCCGAGGGTTTTGTGAACTGTGGTGGATACAACATCCGCGTATGGAACGGGTGAGGGGTGCAGACCTGCAGCCACTAGTCCTGCGAAATGGGCCATGTCAACCCAAAGCTTGGCTCCAACTTCGTCTGCGATTGAGCGAAATGCTGCGAAGTCTAAGTGTCTTGAGTATGCGGACCATCCGGCAATCAATACCGCTGGTTTGATTTCAATGGCGCGGGCCCGAACAATGTCCATGTCGATCAGGTCGTTGTCTGGGTTCAAACCATAGGAGTGTGCTTCATACATCTGTCCAGAAAAGTTCAACCTCATACCGTGAGTTAGGTGACCACCGTGAGCCAACTCGAGCCCAAGGATACGGTCGCCTGGTTTTGCTAGAGCCATCATCAAGGCAGCGTTAGCGGTAGCTCCGGAGTGAGGCTGAACGTTGGCGTGCTCAGCTCCAAAGAGTTGCTTTGCTCGGTCTCGTGCTAAATCTTCCGCAACATCTACTACTTCGCATCCTCCGTAGTAACGCTTGCCCGGGTACCCCTCTGCATACTTGTTCGTTAGTACAGAGCCTTGAGCCTGAAGAATACTGCGGGAAACAAAATTCTCACTGGCGATCATCTCAAGAGTGTGCCGCTGGCGATCAAGCTCCTGCTGTAAAACAGCTGCAATTTCTGGATCGGTCTCTGAAAGGGGACTAGTGAAACTAGCCGATTGGTTACTACTACTCATTCGGGGCTCCTCAAGGTTATGAACTTGATAATGGCCCAGGCGCACGACCAATACTCTTCGCTCCCCGATGGAAATCCATCTTGTTAGCGCCAGTTGCGATACTTGAGTCTAACAGTTGGGAATTTCTACGCAGTTATTGCTCTACGGTTAGCCTCGCATCATTAAAGGTAAGTCTCTACGGCTTACGTACAGTCCCGCCCCTAAGAGCAAGATGCCAAATGAAGCCAATCCCACGGCCCATGCCGAGGAGTGAACTTGGGCAGTGGGAGAGTCGCTAGGAAGAATCAGCCTTTGGGCCGCCTGGCGCCTGGAGGCTTCGGGAGCCAATGTATCCAAATCCGCTTTATCTAATGTCACTCCAGCGGGTTCTTGATCCAAAGTTATAGGCCCTATAACGTTGGTGCCCGGTGTTACTGGTTCACTGGATGTACGAGGCTCAGTAGAGGGGGTCTGCAAGGGTTCAAATGTCCTTGAAAATATGACCTCATTCGATGGGCCAAGGTTTCCCGCAAGATCTTCTATCGAGTTGGAGAGAATTGAAAAATCGAAGCTCGCGTTTTCGCAATTTGCAAGTTTCACTTCCCACTCACTCGGGATTAGCTGTGAAGCACCGGCTATCTGGCAGTCGCTGTCCTCACTTGACAAAGCCAGTGAGCTAACAGGGATATTCCAGATATTCTCATCAAAGTTAATCCATAAACTTTCACGTGCATAATCTAAAGACTTAACGCTTGGCGCAGTCCAGTCCACTCGAGCAATAGAGGAGTAGGCATAGCCTATTGGTCCAGGAACTCCATAACCTGTAACGGAGCCAGCTACCAATCGCAGTGACAATTCTCCTTGTTCACACCCTGCGAGCGTCAGGGTGTAAATTGCCTGAGATCCGGAAATATCTGCAGACTTACAGAAGTCTTGGCTGGGCAGAATTTCAAAATCTATGACCTCAACATTCTCCACTGAATCAGTGAACTCAACTCTGAATTGAACTGAATCCGAACGGGTAAAAGTTAGGGTCGGATTAATCTCCTTGACTACCGGAGTCAATCGGTAATTGAATACAATCAAGCCAAATCCAAACGTGACTCCCTTTCTGTGCTGGACATTTTCAGTCCGACTTGGGTCGGCATAAGAGGAACCTCCTCCACCCCCGCTTGAGTAAGTGCAACACAGCTCATCTTCTGCAGCAGACCCGCCGCCGCCGCCAAAGTAACCACCTCCTCCTCCGCCGCCGCCACCGGCACCTAAACTTTCGGCTGAGCTAGAGCCACCTTGACCGCCAAATCCTTCTTCGCCGTTATCTCCCGTGGCAAATTCAGATGATGCTGTAGCTCCTGATCCTCCCGAAATTTGAGAACCGCCAGATCCTCCGATTTGACCATGCGCTGAGCCAGACCCGCCAGTCAGTCCTCCGCCAGCACCACCACCTGAATTGAGTCCCGAACCTGCTCCCCCGCCGCCGCCGGCAACAACGATTCTTGAACCTAGTTCGGAACCCAATCTGATATCACTGGCTCCGCCGCCCGAGCCTTCGCGAGAATAGCTGTCTCCCGAAGGACCTCCTCCATTAAACCCGCCAGGTACGCCAGCGCCGGATCTTCCAGCTCCTCCAACTGTGACATACAGAATTGTAGGTTTGGTAGTCAAGACACCGGTGACCTCGCCTCCAAAGCCGCCACTGTTGCCTCCTTGGGCTCCTAGGACCTGGAAGCTTATGTCAATTGCATTCTTTGGTGGATACCAGACTTCAGTTTGGCCTGTATAAGAAAACGTAACTGAGCAGGAGCCTTCTTCACAGGTCTCTAAGGCCTGAGCCGAAGCAGGGGGTGAAGCTAAGAAGCCCAAGCTGATAGAAAGGGCCATGAATACGGAGATTGATGGAGTAAATTTTTGTTTTGTCATCCGGCAAATGTAAAACCCCTGCCCGAATCGGAGCAGGGGTTTTACACAATGTGGATTACTTTAGACGCTGTTGCAAATTCTCTGCTAGCGACTGCATAAATTCCTCGGTGGTTTGGTATCCCTGGTCAGGGCCCACAAGAGCTGCTAGGTCTTTGGTCATTTTTCCAGACTCAACTGTTTTGATGACAACATCCTCAAGAGTCTCGGCAAACTTCTGAACCTCTGTAGTTCCATCTAACTTTGCTCGGTGCATCAAGCCTCTGGTCCACGCGTAGATTGAAGCAATCGGATTAGTCGATGTCTTCTCACCGGCCTGGTGCTGACGGTAATGACGAGTGACTGTTCCATGTGCTGCTTCAGCTAGTGCGGTCTTTGCGTCTGGGGTAGTAAGAACTGAGGTCATGAGGCCTAGAGAACCAAAACCCTGAGCCACTGTGTCTGACTGGACATCACCGTCGTAGTTCTTGCAGGCCCAGACATAACCGCCTTCCCACTTCAAGGAAGCTGCCACCATGTCATCAATCAGGCGGTGCTCGTAAGTGATTCCAGCAGCCTTGAACTTATCTGCATATTCGGCATCAAAGACCTCTTGGAAGGCATCCTTGAACGCTCCGTCATAGGCCTTCAAAATTGTGTTCTTGGTGGATAGGTAGACAGGGTAGGTTCTTGCCAAACCGTAGTTGAAAGATGCCCTAGCAAAATCGCGAATTGAGTCCATGTAGTTATACATACCCATGGCGACACCGCCGGCCTCTGGGTAGTCGGCGATTGTCCAAGTCTGGGCTTCGCCTGACTCTGGGGTGTAAGTCATGGTGACTGTTCCCTTCCCAGGAATCTTGATGTCGGTTGCTTTGTACTGATCACCGTGAGCGTGACGACCAATAACAATTGGCTTGGTCCATCCTGGAACCAAGCGTGGGACGTTTGAGATGATGATCGGCTCTCTAAAAACTACGCCGTCAAGAATGTTTCTTATGGTTCCGTTTGGGGATTTCCACATCTTCTTTAGGCCAAATTCTTTTACTCGGGCTTCGTCGGGGGTGATTGTCGCACACTTAACTCCAACGCCGTGTTTCTTGATTGCGTTAGCAGCATCGATAGTTACCTGATCGTCGGTAGCATCGCGGTTTTGAATAGAAAGATCGAAGTAGTCAAGCTCAACATCTAGAAAAGGAAGAATTAGCGAGTCCTTGATGTTTTGCCAGATGATGCGAGTCATTTCGTCGCCATCTAGCTCCACTACCTTGCCAACAACTTTGATTTTTTCCATTTACTGCTCTTTCTTTTTCGTGGCCATAAAGCTCTTCTAGACTACCGAAATCTAAATAGACTTCCGTTGGCTAAACCAGCGAATCTCGCCAGGCCTTATGCATTTTGGAGAACTTTCCAGTTCCAGATATCAGGTTCTTAGGTGAATCATCCTCGATGACCCTACCCTTTTCCATAACCAGAACGCGGTCGGCTATGGAAACGGTCGAGAGCCTGTGAGCAATAATGATTGCGGTGCGGTCAGCCAGCAAAGTCTTTAGGCCGTGCTGAACCATTCTCTCTGATGGGATGTCCAGCGAGCTGGTGGCTTCATCCAAGATCAAGACAGCTGGGTTAGCAATAAACGCTCTGGCAAAAGAAATAAGTTGGCGCTGTCCAGCACTCACACGACCACCGCGCTTGTTGACATCCGTGGAATACCCTTCAGGCAAAGCCAAAATAAACTCGTGCGCACCAACAGCCTTGGCCGCTTGCTCAATCTCCTCAGGGGTCGCGTCAGGTTTTCCCAGAGCGATGTTGTCTGCAACCGAACCAGAGAACAGATATGACTCCTGGGTGACCATAACTACCGAGCGTCTTAGGTCTTTAGCGGAAAGATCTCGAACGTCAATTCCGTCAAGAGTTAGCTTGCCTGAAGTTGGGTCATAGAATCTGGAAATCAATTTTGCGATTGTGGATTTACCGGCGCCGGTAGTTCCAACCAGGGCAATTGTCTGACCCGCCGGAACACTCAAGGAAAACTCTGGGATTACCTCTACTCCGTTTGAGTAATGGAAACCGACCTTATCGAAGTTAAGCTCACCCTGGGCGTTTGGAAGCGGAGTTGGTTTAGCTGCTTCTGGAACCGATGGCCGCTCCTCTAGAACACCCGAGATTTTCTCCAACGCAGAGTTAGCAGACTGGTAGGAGTTATAGAACATGGCCAGATCCTCCATTGGGTCATAGAACCTTCTGGCATACAAAATCGCTGCAATCAGAACTCCCAGACCCAAGGAACCCTCTAGGACTCGAACTCCACCCCAAAGCAAGATAACCGCAACTGAAATGTTTCCAATCATGATCAGTGCCGGGTCGAAGATTCCAAACAGTTGAATTACCTTTGCGTTGATGTGACGGTACTTTTCAACCAAGGTCTCATACTCGCCCTGGTTTCTTTTCTCCTTACGGAAAGCCTTCACTGCTCGGATACCCGTCATGGTCTCTACGAAGTAGACAATCAACTTGGCGGAAGACACCCTGGACTCTCGGAACATGAGTTTGGAATTGACCTGGAACCAGCGGGTCAAGAAATAAAGCGGAACCCAGCTGGCCAGAAGGATTAGAAAGCTTGGCAAATCAAGGAGCACGAGGGCGGTGGCGGTGAAGACCATGTACAAAATGCCAACGATCATCTCGTTGCCACCAGTGTCCAAAAGCTCGTTGATAGCGTCTAGGTCGCTAGTCTGACGAGAGATAACTCGCCCTGAGGTGTATTTCTCGTGAAACTCCAAAGAAAGCTTCTGGGTGTGAACAAAGATGCGCTGTCTAAGATCCAGCAAAACATCTTGGCTTAGCTTCGCGGCATACCTTAGGAACCAGCTAATAAGAGAGGCGGTTGCAACAGCGGCAAATAGATAACCGCCCACCACCAAGAACAAAGGTGTGGTGTCTGCTTTCAAAGCCGCCGGTAGCGCCCAGTCAATGCTGAGTGCGATAAGGAAAGGTCCTGCAACTCGAAGAGCTTGAGACAAGATAACAATCAACAAGCTAACTAGTAGCCTGCCGCGAACCGGGTAAATCAGTGAAAACAGAAGCTTACGAGAGCGAAGCTTGACCTGCAGCGCTTCTTCCTTGCTCAGCTGGATTTTGTCTTCGCCAGCAACTCCTTGCATGCTCATTCGCTCACCTCAATTTGCTTTCCAGCCGCATCGAGAGATGAAATCACATATCTGTAGTGCTCATTTGTTGCCAGCAGGTCGCTGTGCTTTCCAACGGCAACAATCTTGCCGTCTTGCATCAAGGCAACTCTGTCTGCGAGCTGAACAGTTGAAGGTCGGTGCGCAACAATCAGTGCCGTTGTTTTCTTCAAAACTTTTCGAAGAGCCGCTTCGACCAGAGCCTCGGTGTCAACGTCAAGTGCAGAAAGTGGATCATCTAGAACCAAAACTGCAGGCTTTGCGGCAACCGCTCTTGCAAGTGCCAGACGTTGGCGCTGACCACCAGAAAGCGACAGACCCTCTTCACCGATTTTTGTTTCGAGGCCCTCCGGAAGGTCGTAAACAAACTCAGCCTGGGCGATAGCAAGGGCTTCAGCCAGTTCTTCTTCGGTGGAGTCAGGTCTTCCAAGTAATACGTTGTCTCTAACCGATGCCGAGAACAAAGTTGCATCTTCGAAAGCCATCGCGATGTGTGAACGAAGCTCAACACGAGTCAGGGATCTGATGTCGACGCCATCAAGCTCGATCGAGCCAGAGGAAACCTCATACAGCCTGGTGGTCAGTGCAGTCAGTGTGCTCTTGCCACAACCGGTGATTCCAATCAGCGCTACGGATTCTCCAGGCTCTAGAACCAAATCAACACCACGAAGTATGTCTGGCTGATCTGGCTTGCTATCTGGGTAGCGGAAGTGGACCTGCTTGAATTCCAATCGACCCTTGGGGGCAGTAATGGTTTTAGGGTTTTCAGGGTCTTGGATAAGAACAGGCTCGTCGATTACCTCAAAAAAGCGCTGGATTGCAGTCTTGGCATCAAGGGTCATCGATAGCAAGAACCCAATCGACTCGGTTGGCCAGCGCAATACAGTTGCGGTAGCAAAGAAGGCAACTAGACCGCCAACTGTGAAACTACCCTCGGCTACCAGGAACACTCCGACCAGCATCGACACCGCGACTGCAGTCTCAGGAATCAGCAGCAGATAAACCCAGATGTTGGCAATCAAGCCAGCTTTTTTAAGCTCGGTAGATCTCAGATCTCTAGCTTCAGCTGCAAACTTTCGGGCTGCGTGGTCACCGCGACCAAACGCCTTTAGAACTCTGATTCCATGAACTGACTCTTCAACGGAGGTTGCCAAGTCACCTGCTTGATCTTGAGAGAGTCTGGCGATTTTTCCATACTTGGCTTCGAAGCGATAACCCTGGATCCAAATCGGAATAGAGATTAGGAAGAAGATAAGTCCAAGTAGCCAGTGGAAGGTAAACAAGATTGCAAGACCCACCACAATCGTGAGTGCATTCGCAAAAAGCAAAACAACACCAAAAGAAAGCCAGCGCCGAATCAGGCTTAGGTCTTGGGTCGCTCTTGAAAGCAACTGCCCAGATGGCCAGCGGTCATGAAAGCTAACTGGAAGATCTTGCAGTTTCTGGTAAAGAGTGGAGCGCAAGCCAGCTTCCACAAAAGTTCCCGGTGTTAGAACAAGCCATCTTCGAAGTAGCACCATGGCTGCCTCTAAAGTTCCCATCAGGAAAACTAGAAATACAAATAGGTAAAGAGTGTCTAGCGAGCCCGTGCCATCAAGGCTGTCAAATAATGAGCGCAGAAACTGAGGAATTGCTAGAGCAAATAGGCTCGCTGCCACCGCAGCAAAGATGCCCAGAATAATTCTGGGTAGGGCCTTTTTCGCGTAGGGGAAAATTCGCAACAGAGTGGCGATTGTTTTGTCTTGCTTCATAAATCCTCGGTAATAACATGCCTTTTTGAGGCAGCCTTACAGGCTACCACCCTAAAGACAAATTAGACGCCGCGGCTAGTGAAAGAAGTGACGCTCTCCAGTGAAATACATCGTGATTCCAGCATCGTTAGCCGCACGCGTGACTTCCTCATCTTTGACCGAGCCACCTGGTTGAACAACTGCCTTTATCCCCGCTCTAATAAGTACTTCGAGTCCATCCGGGAACGGAAAGAAGGCATCGCTTGCAGCCACTGAACCCTTGACGCGGCTGCCGGCTCGAGAAACCGCTAGCTCGCAGGAGTCGAGTCTGTTTACTTGGCCCATTCCAATGCCAACTGATGCTCCATCCTGAGCAAGCAAAATAGCATTCGATTTCACTGATCTAACCGCACGCCAGGCAAATTCCAAATCCGCTCGGGTTTGTGGATCAGCCTTCACACGAGAAACCAGTGTCCAATTCTTGTCTGAGAAGTTTTTGAAGCTGTCCGATTCCTGCACTAAAAAGCCACCAGAGATTTGCTTGAGCTCATGCGAAGAGGCGGCGTAGCTTGCAGGTAACTGTAGAACCCTGAGGTTTTTCTTGGTGAGCAAAAGTGTCAAGGCATCTATCTCGTACCCAGGGGCAACAATTACCTCGGTAAAGATTTCAGCAACCTGGGTTGCCATCTTCAAAGTGACGATGCGGTTTGATGCGATCACTCCCCCGAAGGCTGAGACAGAATCGCAGAAGTGAGCCTTGGCATGAGCGTCGGCAATGGCGTCATCAGAGTCTGGAGAGCCAATCGCAATTCCGCAGGGATTTGCGTGTTTGATAATTGCAACTGCCGGTTCGTTGAAATCAAAAGCGGCTCGAACTGCAGCGTCGGCATCAACGTAATTGTTGTATGACATTTCCTTGCCGCCGAATTGCTTAGCCTGAGCAATACCCAGTGACTTATCCAGACCCTCGGTCTTGTAAAGAGCGGCCGCCTGATGAGAGTTCTCTCCATAACGAAGAACACTTGAAAGAGCTGCCTTGACGTTCAGCTGCGGTGCGAAGCCAGGATTCTTACCCTGATCTTGCTCCAACGAAGAAGAGTCTGATTTCCAGGTTTCATCCAGCGAGCTTGCCATCCAGTTGGAAACGGCAGTGTCGTACTTGGCAGTGTGCGAGAAAGCTTGCAAAGCCAAGGCTTTTCTCTGGTTCAGGGTCGTTCCGCCAGACTGGAGCGCGCTGATGATGTCCTTGTAGCTAATTGGATCAACGACGACAGCGACATTGGCGTGGTTCTTCGCGGCAGCTCGAACCATGGCAGGACCACCGATGTCTATTTGGTCAATAGCAGATTCACCGCTTGCACCGCTGGCGATAGCTTCAACAAAGGGGTACAAATTCACAACAAGCAGCTGGAATGGGCTCACGCCCAGTTTTTCCAGTTCACTTCGGTGACCGGTGAGACGAAGATCTGCCAATAGGCCAGCATGGATTGCTGGGTGCAAGGTCTTTACTCGCCCATCTAGAGTTTCTTGAAAACCAGTGACAGCTGAAACTTCAGTAACTGGAATGCTGGCAGCGGCGATTGCTTTTGCGGTTGAGCCAGTGGAAACAATCTCAACACCAGCTTGGCTAAGGGCTGTGGCCAGTTCGACTAAGCCCGTCTTGTCTGAAACCGAAATGAGCGCACGCTTTATTGGCACCTTGTCGAAGTGAACGTAATCTGCCGCAGTGTATTTGTTATCCATTGGCTAGCCCACTTCACTTGGTTCTAGCTGCTTGAGAGCCAGGTTTCGAATGGTGTCTACCAAAAGTTTGTGTTCAACAACCTTTATGCGCTCGTGCAAGCTTTGCTCATCGTCGGCAGGAAGAATTGTTACTGCCTGCTGCGCCAACACAGGACCGGTATCGACACCCTCGTCGACAATGTGGACGGTGGCCCCTGTTTCTCTCGCTCCAGCAGCTAATGCATTTCGCACGGCGTGGGCACCTGGAAAACTTGGTAACAATGCAGGGTGAATGTTGATGATGCGTGGCGAGAACCTTGACACAAAAGACTGAGGCAACACCTTCATGAATCCAGCCAAAACAATTAGATCCGGGTTGAAGTGAGAAATGTTCTCGGAAAGTTTCTCTGCCCATTCGTCTCGATTGGAAAAGTGCTTTTCCTCAACTACAAAAGTTGGAACGCCAAATAGGTCCGCGTGATCGAGGCCGCTAGCGGGCTTATCAGAACCAACCGCTAACACTCGGGCGGGAAATAGTGGGTTCTTAGTCGCATCCAATAGCGCCCGAAGGTTGGAGCCTGATCCTGAAATCAAAACAACAACGGAGAGCATGGGGTTAGCTTACCTTTTTACCCTTTGCTAGCTTGTCCTCGACGGGTCTTGCGCTGTAGAAAGCAGCCAGGGTTGCAACCACTCCGACCTCGATGAAGACCACAACTGCCAGCAGCCAAGGCGAGACACCTATCTGCACCAGCCTTCCCGGCCCAGCACTTCCAGATGCAATGGTTGCCAAAAGTGCCATTTGAAGGGCGGTAACTAGGGCAATTGAAAGCCCCAGTGAGATTGCCGCAGTCCACGCTGTGGCGAATTCGAATCTGATTTCATCGGCAGACTTACGTATCGCCAGCGTTGCTATGAAAGCTGCCAACAAGACAACAACGATTGAAATCATTCCAAACTCAAGCTGACCGACCGGAAGCGCGCCCAAAACAGGGATGGTTGGCAAAGGACCAACTTGCGAACCAAGGGGTGAAAAAAGTGACCCAGTTCCGATTGAAAAACCAACTCCGGTGAACCAAGCCGCTCCGTAGATTACTAGGTTCGGAATTAGTGCAAGCTGGCCAACCGTTAGAACCACCGCTCCCAAGAAGCTCACTTGAACGCTCTCATAAAGTCTCGTGATGTCAATCCAGCTGATTGCAATCAAGACGGCAACGGTAAAGGCCGAGACCATTAGCAGCATCACAGTTATAGCGGTTCCTGCCCTGAATGCGGGGCCCATGATTGATCTGATGCTCCAGTGAAGTTTTAGTCGAAGAGCATTAAGCGCACCTCGGATTCGATCACGCTCAGGCGATGCGTCTATAACGTCACCTTCAAAAATTTCATCTGGCTGCCCAAAAACAGATCCGAGAATTTGGAAAGTTAGAAACAAAATTGTTGGATAGAAAACACCTTGCCAAGCTACGGGATAAATTGTGCTGTCGTATGCCGCAGTGCTGATTCCAAGTGCGGCTGCTCCGTAGACTAGCGCTCCACCAAGCCAGCCTGGCCACAGTGATCTAGCTGCCAAAAATCTCTTGCCGGCATTGTAAAAGGAGCGAGCCAACCAGATTGTCATGCCAAGTGGGACAAGCGTCACAACAAATGCCGGAACAAGTAGTCCTAGAATTTCCCCTTCTGGAACAACTAAGCCAGTGCCGTGAGAAAGTAACCAAAAATCAGCCGCTGCACGGAAGGCAACTAACCAATCAACATCGGGATTGTTTTCTAGAAGCCAGACCAAGCTAAGTGGAACAAGGACAACCCCAAGGCTGATGGCCACCAATATTGCAGCTTCTAGAGCTGCGATAAAGAAGGTTTGTCTTTTGTTCACGGCTTACTTATCCTCTAAAGAGAGCCAATTACCTCGCGCATTAGCGCGGCAGTTTCGCTAGGGGTTTTACCAACTTTTACGCCCACTGCTTCAAAGGCTTCTTTTTTGGCTTGTGCGGTTCCTGCTGAACCAGAAACAATTGCTCCAGCGTGACCCATTGTCTTGCCTTCAGGAGCAGTGAATCCAGCCACGTAGGCAACTACAGGTTTGGTCACATTGAGCTTTATGTATTCGGCAGCCTTCTCCTCTGAGTCGCCACCGATTTCACCAATCAAAACAATTGCCTTGGTTTCTGGATCGTTTTGGAATGCTTCTAGAGCGTCAATATGTGTGGTTCCAATTACTGGGTCGCCGCCAATGCCAATAGCAGTTGACATTCCAATGTCTCTTAGTTCGAACATCATTTGGTAAGTAAGAGTTCCAGACTTTGACACCAAACCGATTGGACCACTGCCTGTGATGTCTGAAGGTGTGATTCCGGCGTTTGATTTCTCCGGGCTAATGATTCCTGGGCAGTTTGGCCCAATCATTCGGGTCTTCTTACCCTTTGCCACGTTGTGGGCCCAAGCCTCGGCCGAGTCATGAACCGGGATTCCTTCGGTAATGACAACAGCCAGTTCAATCTGAGCATCGATTGCTTCAAACATTGCAGCTTTTGCAAAAGCGGGTGGCACGAAGATAACGCTGACGTTAGCGCCGGTTTCTTTCATCGCCTCGGCGACAGTTCCAAAAACTGGAAGTGACTTTCCGTCAACATCAACGCTCTCGCCAGCCTTGCGAGGGTTCACTCCACCAACAATGTTTGAGCCACCAGCTAGCATTCTGCGGGTGTGCTTCATACCCTCAGATCCAGTCATTCCCTGGACGATGATTTTTGAGTTCTCGTTTAGAAAAATTGCCATCTAAATTCTTACTTCCCTTACTTGCTAGCTAGCTCGGCGGCCTTGTCGGCAGCCTCGTCCATGGTTTCAACTACTGTGACAAGCGGGTGGTTTGCATCCGCCAGAATCTTTCTTCCCTCGTTCACGTTGTTTCCATCGAGGCGAACAACCAGGGGCTTGGAAGCTTTTGAGCCAAGCTTGTCCAGCGCACCAACGATTCCATTAGCAACCGCGTCGCAGGCGGTGATTCCACCGAATACGTTCACAAACACACTCTTTACCTGCGGGTCATTCAAGATGACATCCAGGCCAGCAGCCATTACCTCGGCTGAAGCTCCTCCTCCGATGTCTAGGAAGTTAGCTGGCTTGACCCCGCCGTGGCGTGCTCCCGCGTAGGCAACTACGTCCAGTGTCGACATAACAAGTCCGGCACCGTTTCCGATGATTCCAACTTCTCCATCTAACTTGACGTAGTTCAAATCCATTGACTTAGCTTTTGCTTCAAGTGGATCTAGCTCGTCGCGTTCAAGCTCTTCACGCTCGTGACGGAACTCTGCGTTGTCATCTAAGGTGACCTTGCCGTCTAGGGCAATAATCTGACCGTCTTCTGAAAGTACTAGTGGGTTTACTTCAACCAAGGTTGTGTCTTCTTTTTTGAATACTTCGTATAGCTTCACGAAAACCGGAGCCACCTTGGCAGCAAGCTCATCATCAAAACCGCCTAGTTTGGCAATTTCTAGAGCCTTTGCAAGATCAATTCCCCGAACGGCGTCAACTGGAACCTTGGCGAGCGCCTCTGGTCTTTCTTCGGCAAGCTGTTCAATATCCATTCCACCTTCGACAGAGCAAAGAGCTAGGAAAGTTCTATTTGAACGGTCCAGTAACACTGAGAAGTAAAACTCCCTGGCAATTTTTGCACCTTCGGCAATCATTACTCTTTTGACAATGTGACCTTTGATGTCGAGTCCGAGAATCTTTTCCGCTGCCTGCTTGGCCTCTTCTGGTGAGTGAGCTACCTTTACTCCGCCAGCCTTACCGCGACCACCGATCTTCACCTGAGCCTTCACAACAACAGTTCCGCCAATTTGCTCGGCAGCTTTCTGGGCTTGCTCTGGGGTGTCTGCGATAAGTCCTTTTAGAACAGGAACCTGATACTTTTCGAAAATATCGCGCGCTTGATACTCAAATAAATCCAACTTAGAACTCTTTTCAGATTGATCAAATGGCTAGTAGCCCAAACCCCAAGTTTAGAGCTTTTCGATGGGAGCTATCTTAACCACCAGTGATTTGGTGGCTCCCGAATCAAAGTTGACCTGCGCCACCTGCCTGGCGCCCTCACCGCGCAGTTCTGTCACAACCCCTTGACCGTAATCGGAGTGCTGGATGCGGTCCCCAACTGATAGCTGTAAGTCTCCATTGTCGCGAACCTCTTTAATGGAGCCAGCTATCTCAGTTCGAGCCTTTGGCGGTGTGGCACTTGGTGCCATCCCTCGATATCCACCAGTAATTGTTCCCGCAGAGGCTCTTGTGGCCCCTTCCGATTGAATTAGCTCGATTGGTATGTCCGATAAGAAGCTACTTGGCAAGAAAGCTGTAGTTGAACCAAAGAGGGTTCTCTGCAAAGCGGAGCTTAGGTAAAGCTTCTGCTTGGCACGAGTCATACCCACATATAGAAGTCTTCTCTCCTCGGCAACTCCCCCCGGTTCGTCAAAGGAGCGAACATGGGGCAAGGTTCCCTGCTCTAATCCGACCAGGAAGATAACGTCATACTCCAAGCCTTTGGCGGTATGCAGAGTCATCAAGGATATGCTTCCTGAATCATCGTCAATCTCATCGGCGGCAGCTGCGAGTGCGATGTCTGCCAAATACTCGGCAATTGTTGCCTCTGGATACTGCCTCTGATACTCGGATACCTGTCCGATCAAAGCGTCGAGGTTATCCACCCTCGCCTCGTCCTGAGGATCGCGACTATCCTCTAGGTTTGCGCGGTAGCCAGAAAGATTCAGTGCGGCGGATAGAACTTCTGCGATTTTGGCTTCAACGCTCATCGCGTCCAAGTCATTTAGCAACTTGGAGAACCCATTTAGTGCAGCTGTTAACTTTGGGCCCAAAGAAAGAGAGTCCGTTTTCAAAAGTGCCTGGCGGAATGAGCTCTCGTCTCTTCTTGCGAGCTCCGCTATTTTGAGTTCAGTTTTCTCACCAATTCCCCGTGAAGGCTCATTTAGGATCCTTCGAACTGCCTCATCATTTCTTGGGTTAGCAACAGCGGTTAGGTAAGCAAGAGCGTCCTTGATTTCTTTGCGCTCGTAGAACTTAAGGCCTCCGATAACCATGTATGGCACTCGCTGGCTCTTGAGCTCTGCTTCCAGAGAAGGCGAAAGAGCGTTGGTTCGATACAGCACCGCCATGTCTCGGTAAGCGTTACCAGCTTTGCGTAATTCCTGAATCTGATCGACGATGTAAGCGGCTTCGCCTCGCTCGTCTAGACCAGTGAAAGAGACTATCTTCTCGCCATCACCGGCATCGCTCCACAGGTTCTTTTCTGGACGGTCAAAGTTTTTGGAGATAACAGCGTTTGCCGCTGAAAGAATGTTCTGGGTGGAGCGGTAGTTTTGCTCCAGCAAAATGGTTCTTGAGCCAGGAAAATCCTTGGCGAACTCCGCAATGTTTCTCATGTCAGCACCGCGAAAGGCATAGATTGACTGGTCTGAGTCACCCACGACGGTGATTGCGGATGGGCCAGCGAGCTCTCCAGTGTTTGGGTCTGGCTCGTTGTGGATGTCCGATATAGGCTTTGTCAGCTCGCGAATAAGGGAATACTGAGCGTGGTTGGTGTCTTGATACTCATCGACCAAGATGTGACGAAAGCGTCTTTGGTATTGAGCTGCGATGTCCGGAAAAGACCTAAACAAGTAAACCGTCTCGGCAATCAGATCATCAAAATCAAAGGCGTTGTTTTTCCGAAGAGCTGCCTGGTACTGAGTGAAAATCTCAGCGATTGCGCGATCTTTAGGGTTGGAAGAGTCAATCAGAGAGTAGAAGTCTTCGGCGTCTTTGAGTTCATTTTTGGCATTGGAGATTCTTGCCGCAACGGTTTGTGGCTTGAGTCCTTCAATGTCGCTGCCTGATTCACGAATCAGACGCTTGATTAGTGCCTTGGTGTCACCAGTGTCATAGACAGAAAAGTTTGAGTCGTGACCTAGTCGGCTAGCCTCTCTGCGAAGAATTTGCAAACAAGCCGAGTGAAAGGTCTTGATCCACATTCCATCCGCGACGTTGCCAAGTAGCGAGTGAACTCGCTCCTTCATTTCGTTGGCGGCCTTGTTGGTGAAGGTGATTGCCAGAATCTGGGAAGGCCAGGCTTCCTTGTTGGAAAGAAGGTGAGCGATGCGATGGGTTAGAACTTTGGTTTTTCCGGAGCCGGCTCCAGCAACAATCAAAAGTGCTGGTCCGCGGTCTGTGACAGCCGCCACCTGCTGAGCATTGAGACCCTCGAGCAGATTTAGATTCATAACCGCCTAAGCCTAAGCCAGACCATCGACAATTTGACGAAGCAGGTCAGGCTGATCAACGAAGATTCCTTCGAAACCCGATTGCGCCACTTTGGCAAAGTACTCATCGACGCTCTCTTTGGCATCTTCGGCGCGAAGAGTCCAACCATAAATGGAGAGCCCTGCAGCCTTGGCGTCTTGAATCAATTCATTTGGCACGGTGTTGTTGCCCGCTGGGTCGCTATCCAAAGCCAATGCCAAGTCAACACTTATTCCGTCAAAGCGGCTAGCCAGGCTTTCCAGGTATTTGGGTGGAACTCTGGTTGTTCCAGCAGGAAGCCGCTCTCTCTCGGTAAGAAATACATACTTCTTATCTGGGCCACAGGCAGCTTTTAGGTGTTCAAGCATCTGTTCATCGAAGGTTTCGATGACCAAATCTAGCTTTCGCTCCTTCCAGTCCGAGTCATCCAGCTTTCGGGCAAGAATGTCAGCCATGTTGATGCCATTTTTCATAAAGTGCATGCCGTGCTTGATTTCAATCACCAAAGTCTTGCCGTTCAGAAAAGAGCAGGAAAGTAAATCGTCGATTGTCGGAATCAAGAATTGACCATCAAACTTTGCACTGCCTGGCCTGGTGTCAGGCACTCTCTCAATTGCTCGCAAGACCGATAGTTCGCTGAGGTTATAGTCCTCGCTAAACCAGCCGGTTTCGGTTAGTCCATCGGAGTAACCAGTTGATTGCTTGCCTTCGAACTGAGGTAGCGATGCAACGTTGGTAGTTCCGTTGAGCCAGTTCTCGTGGCGAACGATTAGCTCGCCATCCTTAGTTGGAACTAGATCGCACTCAACTCCATCCGAGCCTTGGCTGATCGCGAGCTCAAAAGCTTCAATGGTGTTCTCTGGTCGGTATCCGCTTGCACCACGATGACCAAAAACGAGCGGTTTCAAAAAACTATTCCCACTCGATGGTGCCAGGTGGCTTTGATGTCACATCGAGCACCACGCGGTTGACGCCTTCAACCTCGTTGGTAATTCGATTCGAGATTCTTGCCAGTAAGTCGTAGGGCACTCTTGTCCAGTCCGCAGTCATAGCGTCTTCGCTAGAGACTGGACGCAAAACGATTGGATGGCCATAACTTCTGCCATCGCCTTGAACTCCAACAGATCTAACATCGGCTAGCAATACAACTGGGCATTGCCAAATTTCATTGTCTAAGCCGGCATCGCTAAGTTCAGATCTAACAATCGCATCAGCTTTACGAAGAAGGTCTAAACGCTCTTTGGTTACTTCGCCAACAATTCGAATTCCAAGTCCTGGTCCAGGAAATGGCTGTCTTTGAACAATTGGCTCTGGAAGTCCAAGCTGTCTTCCAATTTCACGCACTTCATCCTTGAACAAAGTCCGAAGAGGCTCAACCAGTTCAAACTTCAAGTCTTCCGGCAAACCACCTACGTTGTGATGGGATTTAATGCCGGCGGTTGCACCGCCGCCAGATTCAACCACGTCTGGGTATAAAGTCCCCTGAACCAAGAACTTAATCTCTGCGTTCGCTGAGCTAGCCTCTGCGATTAGATCCGCTTGAGCTTCCTCAAAAGCCCTGATGAACTCGCGTCCAATAATCTTCCGCTTGGTTTCTGGATCAGTTACCCCACTAAGCGCACTGAGGAACCTGTCCTCGGCGTTGACCGTGACGAGCCTGATTCCAGTAGCAGCCACGTAGTCACGCTCGACCTGCTCTGCCTCACCTTCACGCAATAATCCGTGATCAACAAACACCGCAACTAGCTGGTCACCGACTGCTTTGTGAACTAGTGCTGCAGCAACAGCGGAGTCGACTCCACCAGAAAGTCCGCAAATTACTCTTCCAGAGCCAACTTGCTGCTTGATTTTCTCAACTTGCTCCGCGATAACGTTGTTGGAGTTCCAGTCAGGTTTGATACCTGCGGCCTTGTGTAAGAAGTTCTCTAGAACGTTTTGCCCGAAATCTGAATGCTTCACTTCTGGATGCCATTGCACTCCATAAATCTTTTTTTCCGATGAAGCAAAAGCTGCAACCGGAGTTGTTTCGGTAGATGCCAAAACTTCAAAACCGGCTGGAGCCTTAACAACTTGATCGCCATGGCTCATCCAGCAAATCTGCGAATCAGGCTGGCCGGTCAAGATTTCTCCCGCTGATGAAACGCTCAGGTTGGTGGCTCCATACTCGCGCTTTCCCGTTTTATCAACCTGACCCCCAAGAAGCTGAGCCAAGGTTTGAAAGCCGTAGCAGATACCCAAGATTGGAATTCCAAGCTCCAGAATCTTGGCATCTAGATTTGGTGAGCCTGGTTCGTAAACGCTGGATGGTCCACCAGACAAAATGATTGCTAGCGGATCTTTCGCTTTGATCTCAGAAGCGGTTATGTTGTGGTGAACAATTTCGGAATAAACGCCAGCTTCGCGAACACGCCTTGCAATCAACTGAGCGTACTGAGCCCCAAAGTCAACAACTAAAACTGGACGGTTAATTTTTTCCTCCAGATAGCGAGTCAGCTATTTCCTTTTCCGCTAGCTCGGCGTAGTACTTTTCGGTGTAAAAGGAAAGAAAAGGAACTACTCCACCTGCGGCAATAATCAAGAACCGCAGGAAGCTCCAGCGCATTAGAGTCCAGACTCGAAAATCTGCAAATAGATACAAAACGTATAGCCAGCCATGCACTACCAAGATTGCGACAGTGAGGCTTAGGCCAGTTTCTGGCATGCCTTCACCTTCGTTGAGATATGGCTCTGCGGTTAGCAATCCGTTTGGTCCCGCTATCCACAAGTCATACCCAATAAGGGAGCCAAAGCTCACTACCTCGAGACGACGAAGTGCCCAGGTTGCCATAAGTAGAAGTAAGAATATGCCAGTAATAAATGAGGAAACCTTGTAAAGCTTCAAGGCAGACCGAATTGCAGGAATTTGTAGCTGGTGGATTGGTCTTGACATACCCCAAGTTTACTTGCTTGGGAGCACCACTACTTTGATGGCTTCTCCGCTTAGGACCGCCTCAATACCCTTGACTACATCATCTAGCCCAACACGAGTGGTGATTAGATCAGCCACCTTGACTTTGCCGGACGAAATCAGCTCAAGGGCCTGTCTGTTGTGTGAAGGGCTAGAACCGTTGGCACCCATGAGCATGAGCTCCTTGTAATGAACAAGGTTTGAGTCAGCTTGAATCATTGGCTTATCTTTAGGCAAGCCGCCAAAGAAGCTGATTCGCCCACCAGATCGAGCCATCTCAATTGCCTGCTCCTGAGCCTGACCCGACGGGGCAGCGGTGATAATCACGCTCGGGCCCTTGCCGTCAGTTTCTGACTTGATGACTTCAGCTAAGTCTTCGGTGGACATGTCTATGGCACGGTCCGGCTTCACAACATCAGCCGAAAGCTTCAGTCTTGAACCATTGATATCCGCCAAGAAAACCTTCTTGGCACCAAGTGCACGGGCAAGTCGAACGTGAAGACAGCCAATTGGGCCAGCTCCCATGACCAATACTTCGTCACCAGGACCAACGCGGACTAGTTCCTGAGCATTCAGCACACATGCAAGCGGTTCAACAACCGAAGCTTCTTCATATGTCACGCTGTCTGGAATGTGGTTGAGACCATCTACTCGGATAACCTCATCGGGGACAATCATGAATTCTGCAAATCCCCCAGGAAACTGATAGCCCATCGAAAGTTGATTAGGGCAGATTGTCATCTTGCCTTCAAGACAAGCCCAGCATTTTCCGCATGGGATAGCTGCAATAACCTGAACGCGATCGCCCACCTTGACTGTGGAGACGTCGCTACCAACTTCGACAACTTCACCGGCGATTTCGTGTCCGATGATCTGCGGTGGTTCTAACCTTGGGTGGCCGTGATTAAAAATCTTGGCATCGGTGCCGCAGGTAGCACAGGCGTGAATGCGAAGCTTTACTTCCTTGGCTCCTGCAGTTGGCTCTTCTACTTGCTCAACTTTGAGACCCTGAGGTCCCCGGTAAATTGCTGCCTTCACTTCTAATGCCTTTCTAAGCGTTTATTAAATCGAGTATTTCTTGTTCTGAATCGGAACTCATCAGCTTGCTGTATGACGATTCGTCAAGCAGCTTGTCGGCTAGGTTTCCTAGCAACTCACCGTGTTCGTCCCCCTTGGCGGCAATTCCAATGCAAAGCCTTACCTGCTCACCTTCCCAATCCACTGGATTCGAAAATCTCACGAAAACCAGCTGGGTAAAGTTCACATACTTCCTTGATTCATCGGTGCCATGTGGCAAGGCAACACCCTCCCCCATAAAAGAGGAGATGATGCTCTCTCTAGCCACCATGGCATCTAGATACTCAGGGCTAACTGCCCCGAGTTCTTGTAAGACCGATCCGCAAAGGCGCACGGCCTCCTCTTGCGAGGAGGCCGTGGCGTCTAAACGGATTCCGGCCAAAACAAGAAGGTTACTCATCTGAAATGAGTTCGCCCTCCAGTATTGCGTTGACCACACTCTGGATCTTTGGGTCACCCAGGAACATGTCAAAAACCACAACAGTGGTGTTTGGCATCGCCTGCTTGGCCCGCTGACCCAATCCTCGATGACAAAGAACCAAATCTGGATCCTCATCTTCGAGTTGATTTACGGGTGAGTGAGTCACAACTACGTCATGGTCCTTGAGTGTCTTTGCTAATTGCTTGGCAATCATGACACTCGAGCCCATGCCGGCTTCGCAAGCGATTACTAATCGCTTGACGTTAGCTCCGGAAATTGAAGTCATAGCTAATTAGCCGTTCTTCATTTTCTTTGACTTAGCCTGTGCTCCGGCTAGGTCTGCGTAGTCATCCTGCTTGCCTGTCTTTAGCAATACCCAACCAACAGCGAATGAAACTGCTGTTGCAAGAGTGATTCCCAGGATTACTCCTAGGTGGTTACCCGGAGGGGTAACTGCTAGCCAAGCGAAGATTGATCCTGGTGATGGTGTTGCAGCAAGTCCAGCTCCAGTAATCATGAATGTTCCAACTCCAGTAGCACCACCAGCAATAGCTGCCAAGATCATCTTTGGCTTTAGTAGTACGTAAGGGAAGTAGATCTCGTGGATTCCACCAAGGAAGTGGATAACCATAGAACCAGGAACTGATCCGCGAAGAACCTTAGGACCTGCAAGCCAGAAAGCTAGCAAGATTCCAAGGCCAGGACCAGGGTTGGTCTCGATCATGAACGCGATTGACTTTCCAGTCTCTGCGGCCTCAGCAACACCTAGAGGAGCCAAAACTCCAAAGTTAATTGCGTTGTTTAGAAACAGAACCTTCGCTGGCTCCACAAGAAGTGAAACCAATGGAAGTAGGGAAGTGTCAACCAGGAACTTAACTCCGGCACCCAAAACATCTGAGAGTGCGTTCACAGCTGGGCCGATTCCTAGGAATCCAGCAATAGCTGCAAGAAGTCCTGTGATTCCAAGGCTGAAGTTACCAATCAGCATCTCGAAACCTGCAGGCGTGACTGGGTCAAGCACTGCGTCAATCTTCTTAAGTACCCATGCTGCCAATGGGCCCATAATCATGGCACCAAGGAACATTGGGATTGATGTTCCAACGATTACACCAACGGTTGCTACAGCACCAATTACGGCACCGCGCTGACCGTGCACCATTCGACCACCGGTGTAGGCAATCAGAATTGGTAGCAAGTTGATGATCATTGGACCAACCATCTTGGAAAGTTCCTCGTTAGGAATCCATCCGGTTGGGATAAATAGGGCTGTTAGCAGACCCCATGCAATGAAGGCTCCAATGTTTGGAATAACCATTCCTGCAAGGTTTCCACCCAGCTTCTGGACTGTCGCACGCCATCCGGTTTGCGATCCAGCTCCATCTGTAATGAAACTAGTCATTGTATTCGACTACCTCTCTGTAGCTGTTGGGTTGGGTTGCACTCTGACTAACCACTCGTCGATAGGAAATGGTTTCCCATCGACGATAAGTTAGCCCCCTCGAATGAATGATCACTCGAAGCTTTTTTGTAGATAGATCTGCTCATGCTAGATCCACCTCAATTCCTTCTGCGATTAGTTTCTCCACGTGAAGACGATCCGCATCAACATCGGTTATTACTCGGTCAATCGTCCTAAAGTTTGCAAATAGAGCCGAGTAGCTAGAGCCAAACTTTGAGTTATCTGCAAGCACGATTGTTTCGTTGGCGTGCTCGATCATTGTTTTCTTAACTGCAGCTTCATCTGGGTCAACTGTTGAAAAACCGTAGTTGATATCTATTCCGTTGGTTCCCAAGAACGCAATCTGTGCACGATAGCTCTTTAAGTCTTCAACAGTCTTGGAGCCAATAGAGCTAAGAGTTGTTGGTCTAATACGTCCGCCAAGAAGATAAACCTGAGTAGAAGATTCACCAAGAACTGATGCGAGAGTAAGGCTGTTTGTAACAACCATTAGCTGTGGTTTGTTGCGCAGTGAGTCTGCCAAAAATTCCGTTGTGGTTCCACCGTCAACAAAAACGCAACCTTCTTCAGGAAGATACTGAGCAGCAATTTGAGCGATGCGTGCTTTTTGTTCCGGGTTGCGGTTTTTTCTTTCTGGAAAAGTGAATTCGTGTGAGAGGCGACTTGCAGAAATTGCTCCACCGTGGACCCGACGCAATAGACCGCGTCTTTGAAGAATGTCTAGATCTCGGCGAACTGTTTCAACCGCGACGTTGAGCTTGCCAGAGGCATCGAGCGCATCAATGCGTCCGTCCTTGTTCGACCATTCAATAAGTCGAAGTCTGCGCTCCTCAGCGAGCATTTGGTTCCTGTCCGAATCTGCCTGATTGTGTAGTTTTCTGTCTGAATTAGGAAAAAACTAGCAGATGTATGACAGCAAAATAACAAAAACAGGCAAAAAGGACCAAAAAGGTCAGATTTATTGCTCCTGGTGCTCGCGGATTCGGGCGTCTTCAACCAAACGCCACCACAAAAACACAGCAAATCCCGCAAAAAGTGCCCACTCTAGGGCGTAAAACAGGGTCAACCAGTTGACCTGAGTGCCTGGTTCAGGCGGTGCAATAACAATCCGCTCAAGACCAAACCCAGGATCTGCATCCAAAACCATGAACCCAGCAAGGCTGTTTACGTTCGCACCTTTATATAGATTTATCAGCTGAGCCAGCGAGAAGCTTTCGAGCAAATAGGGCTTAGTGGGATCAGTTATTGATTGTGGACCCTCGGTCTGCAAATACCTTCCGGTCTGCTCTAAAAATGCTTGGGCCTGAACAGAATCCAGCAAAGATTCTCTTGCCGCTTCAGCGGTCGTGAGAGATTCAGTAAAGCCAATTCCAACACTCAGGCTCCCAGTGGAATCACCATCAGCTAGCAAAACACTTGAGTTTGAAATCACCCAGTAACCCG
>ERZ1022756.45-NODE-45-length-49425-cov-81.093052_pt1 | contig 49425 bp, 52 predicted proteins | sample MGYA00520902_ERZ1022756 | MGnify/ENA primary metagenome ERZ1022756 (study PRJEB33162, sample SAMN09537601) | freshwater metagenome | isolation source: freshwater | place: Canada:Alberta | collected 2017-07 | study: EMG produced TPA metagenomics assembly of the...
GTGCAAAGGCAAACAACCTGAAGAATTTGACAGTGAATTTCCCCCTAGGAACATTTATTGCAGTCACAGGCGTAAGCGGTTCAGGCAAGTCAACGCTCGTCAATGACATTTTGTATAACGTTCTTGCTAATTCGCTAAATGGCGCCAAGCTTGTTGCCGGTAAGCACACTCGAATTACTGGTCTATCGCAACTTGATAAGGTCGTGCACGTTGACCAGAACCCAATCGGCAGAACTCCAAGGTCTAACCCCGCTACCTACACTGGCGTGTTTGATCATATTCGTAAACTTTTCGCCGAGACTTCGGAGTCAAAAGCTAGGGGTTATCAACAGGGTAGATTCTCGTTCAACGTAAAGGGCGGACGCTGTGAAGCGTGTAGCGGCGATGGAACACTCAAGATCGAGATGAACTTCCTGCCTGACGTTTATGTCTCGTGTGAAACCTGCCATGGGGCCAGATACAACAGGGAGACTCTGCAAGTGAAGTACAAAGGCAAGTCAATCTCTGAAGTACTTGAGATGCCCATCGAAGAGGCAGCGACATTCTTTGAGGCAATTTCTTCGATTTCCCGCTACCTAACAACATTGGTTGATGTGGGCCTAGGCTATGTCCGCCTTGGGCAGTCAGCTACAACACTTTCTGGGGGAGAGGCACAGCGCGTAAAGCTTGCGACGGAACTGCAACGCCGGTCCACCGGAAGAACCGTCTATGTTCTTGACGAGCCAACAACGGGACTTCACTTCGAGGATGTAAGAAAACTTCTGCTGGTCTTGAACTCACTCGCGGACAAAGGAAACACAGTCATCGTCATTGAACACAATTTGGACGTAATCAAATCAGCCGACTGGATTCTCGATCTTGGCCCTGAGGGTGGTTTCAGAGGAGGCGAACTTGTAGCCGAAGGTACTCCTGAGCAAGTAGCAAAGAACAAGGCGAGCTTCACAGGAACCTTCCTCAAGGAGATTCTGAAATAGATGGCCAACGATCTGTCTTTTAGGCCAAAGACATCAGAAATTCCAACAAGACCAGGCGTCTATCGCTTCTTCGATGACAAGAAGAGGGTCCTCTACGTCGGGAAAGCCAAGAACCTCCGGGCAAGGCTCCAGAGTTATTTTGCACCCGTTGATTCACTCCACGAACGCACCAGGCGTATGGTTCTTTCTGCAAGCGATGTTGACTGGACGATTGTAAAAACCGAGTTCGAAGCCCTTCAGCTCGAGTACACGTGGATCAAGGAGTTCAACCCCCCATTCAATGTCCGATTCAAGGACGATAAGTCTTATCCGTACCTTGCTGTTTCGCTTTCAGACAAGATGCCCAGAGTTTTCATTACTCGAAATAGAGACCTAAAGGGTGTCAAGTACTTTGGTCCTTACACTCAAGCTTGGGCAATTAGACAGACACTAGATACCTTGCTTCGGGTTTACCCAATACGCTCATGTTCATCGGGCGTTTTCAATGCTGCAAAACGATCTAATCGGCCGTGTTTGCTGGCGGACATCGGCAAATGTTCCGCGCCTTGTGTTGGCCGCGTAGATCAGCCGCAACATCTTGAAATAGCCAAGGAACTTGTGGGTTTCATGAACGGAATGGACCCGAAGCAAGTTGAGATACTTCAAGATCGAATGGAGAAAGCATCCGAGGCTCAAAATTATGAGTTGGCGGCGCGGCTACGCGATAACATCGGTGCCCTAGAAACTGTCCTTGAGAAAAGCACAGTTGTCTTCAGTGACTTGACAGATGCGGATCTGTTTGGGGTGGCTCACGACGAGTTGGCTGCAGCTGTTTCAATGTTCTCGGTACGCGGGGGGCGAATCAGGGGAGTCCGCTCTTGGGTTGTAGATAAAGAGATCGAACAACCAATTGAGGAACTGGTTCGGCAGATCATTCTGTTTGCCTATACAGCAACTGAGGGAGTTGAAGCCCCATCGGTTCCCAAGGAGATTCTGGTCCCTGCGTTGCCAGAGGACGCTTCAGATTTAGAGCGTTTCCTTGAGCAATCACGCGGTGGTGCAGTATCTCTTCGAATTCCTAAGCGCGGAGACAAGGCGGCACTTGCAGACACTGCACTCGAGAATGCCGAGTACTCACTTGCTCTCTACAAGACCCGTAGAACTGCTGATTTCACATCCAGATCTGAGTCTCTAAATGCACTAGCAAAGGCTTTGTCATTAACTGAAGCCCCGCTGCGGATTGAATGCTACGACGTATCCCACCTTTCAGGTACGAACATCGTGGCTTCGATGGTTGTGTTTGAAGATGGTCTTCCCAAAAAGTCCCAGTACCGACAATTCAACATTGAGAGCGCAACAGACGACACCGACGCAATTCATCAGGTACTCACAAGGCGACTGAAGTACCTCAGAGATCCCGACAGCCTGGATGATGGGCGGTTTAGCTACTTACCGTCTCTGATTGTGGTCGATGGTGGAATCCCGCAGGTGGGAGCGGCCAAACGAGCGATTGCAGAATCTTCAGTTCCTGAACTAGCTCTGTGTGGGCTGGCTAAGCGCCTTGAAGAGGTATGGGTACCTGACTCGCAATTTCCGATTATTCTTCCTCGGGGGTCGGAAGAGCTCTTTTTGCTCCAGAGAATCAGAGATGAGTCACACAGATTTGCATTGACCGCTTCGAGAAAGAAGCGCTCTAGCTCCATTTCGAGCTCACTCATGGAGATCCCAGGACTCGGAGAAAAGAGGGTGACAGCCTTGCTTAGAAGATTTGGTTCCGCCAAACGCCTCAAGGTCGCAACTATCGATGAGATTTCTGATGTGGCGGGAATCGGCCCAGCTCTTGCAAGCGAGATTCTGGAGAGGCTAAAGCAGGCTCCGTAACGCGCTCGGGCGTGTCGCGAATTGGCTAGACTCGACTAAAGCGAGGAGATGCCAATAATGCCTGATTCCATAGGCCATGAGCTACTGATTGTCACTGGTATGTCCGGTGCGGGTCGCTCCACGGTTGGAAACTCGCTTGAGGATCTCGGTTGGTATGTCGTGGATAACCTTCCCCCGCAGATGCTTGGTCCAATTGCTGATTTGTTCACCATTACCAAGACGCCTGTTCCCAGACTCGCCGTGATTATTGATGTTCGAGGCGGAGAATTCTTCAGTGAGCTAGAAGACAACCTAGCGCTTCTGGGGGGCAAGGCTGTAAACGTTCGAGTGCTGTACCTTGAGGCCAACGACTCGACTCTCGTAAAGCGTTTCGAGCAGGTAAGACGCCCACACCCATTGCAGGGTGATGGCACGATCCTTGACGGTATTGCAGAGGAACGAAAGAGGCTTCTTGCTCTTCGCGAATCGGCTGATGTGGTTATGGACACATCAGATTTGAATGTTCATCAGCTTTCTACAAAAACAGCTGAGCATTTCTCGGTGGATTCAAGCATCAAGCTTCAACTCACGGTAATGAGCTTCGGTTACAAGTACGGAATTCCGGCGGACGCAGACAACGTTGCAGATGCCAGATTCATCCCAAACCCGTTCTGGAATGAAGAGCTCAGGCCATTCACGGGGCTTGACTCACAAGTGAGTGAGTACGTGTTAGCCCAGACTGGAGCAATGGATTTTGTGGACAGCTATGCAAAAGCTCTACAGCCTGTTCTAGATGGCTACCTTCGTGAGAACAAGCATTACGCAACCATCGCCATTGGTTGCACCGGGGGAAAGCATAGGTCTGTTGCTATTTCTACCAAACTGGCAGAACTTCTAGGTAAAAGCAATGAGTACACAGTCACGGTAAGACATCGTGACCTTGGTAAGGAGTAGGAACTTGGCATTAACCGCAGACATCAAAGATGAGCTAGCCCGAATTGAGGTGCCAAAAAATGGCGTTCGTGCCGCTGAGCTTGCAACGATTTTGCGCCTTGCAGGGGGCTTACATCTAGTCTCTGGCAAGGTTGTTATCGAAGTTGAACTCGATTCAGCAGCAGTTGCAAGAAGGGTTCGAAAGGACCTTACGGAACTATTTGGATGTGACAGTGAACTTGCGGTTATCTCCGCCGGGGGAATTCGAAAAACCAATCGCTACCAGGTACGAGTTCTTGGTCAGGGCGAAGTTCTTGCACGTCAAACTGGACTAGTTGACACTCGCGGGCGACCTGCACGCGGACTGCCAGCTGCTTTAGTCACTGGGTCTCTTGGTGAAGCTCAAGCGGTTTGGCGAGGTGCATTTTTAGCACATGGTTCACTTACTGATCCAGGCCGATCTGCAGCGTTGGAAGTGACAGCTCCTGGCAATGAAGTGGCGATGGCTCTGGTTGGCGTTGCCAGGCGACTTGGAATCCTTGCAAAGCCTAGAGAAGTCCGCGGAGTGTTTCGAGTAGTGATTCGTGACGGAGATGCAATCAGCGCGATGCTCACCCAAATGGGAGCCCATGGACAGCTTCTGAAATGGGAAGAGTTGAGACTAAGGCGAGAGGTGCGTGCAACAGCCAATCGTCTAGCAAATTTCGATGACGCCAACTTGAGGCGATCAGCTCAAGCAGCAGTTGCAGCGGGAGCCAGAGTTGCCAGAGCCCTAGAGATTCTTGGCGACGATGTGCCAAAGCACCTCAAGTACGCCGGAGAACTTCGCGTGAAGCACAAGCAGGCAAGTCTTGACGAGCTTGGAAGATTAGCTAATCCTCCAATGACAAAAGATGCCGTAGCCGGTCGAATCCGCAGACTCTTGTCAATGGCCGACAAGAAGGCCGAGGATTTAGGCATCGAAGGAACCGATGCTTTCCTCCCAGAGGACCTAGACAACGATTAGCCCAATACCAGCGCATAATAGACACATAACAACAACTAAGGACTGAGCAGATGACCAAGTACACACTTCCTGATCTTGACTACGACTTTGCAGCACTTGAGCCGCATATCTCAGGTCGCATAATGCAGCTTCATCACGGTAAGCATCACGCTGCCTACGTTGCCGGTGCCAACACAACTCTGGATCTGATGGCAGAAGCTCGTGACAAGAACGATCTGACTTGGATTAACAAACTTCAGAAGGATTTGGCCTTCAACTTGGGTGGACATGTGAACCACTCAATTTTCTGGAAAAACCTTTCCGCTGCCGGAGGAGACAAACCAACCGGAGAGCTAGCCGCTGCTATTGATGAATTCTTCGGTAGCTATGATGGCTTCCGCGCACATTTCACTGCCAATGCCATGGGAATCCAAGGCTCTGGCTGGTCAATTTTGGCTTGGGATGTTTTGGGCCAGCGACTGATTATCGAGCAGCTTTACGATCAGCAGGGAAACCTAGTTGCGGCATCTGTGCCTCTTCTGATGCTGGATATGTGGGAGCACGCCTTCTACCTGGACTACCAGAACGTCAAGGCTGACTATGTCGCAGCATTCTGGAACATTGTGTCCTGGGAGGACGTCCAGGCACGCTTTGAGGCCGCCAGAGGCCAAACTAAAGGCTTACTGCTAGTCTGAATCAAGCAATTCCACCCAAGGGTGCGTGGATCTGTACCAATAGAACCAGCGCGTTAGCGCCCTAGGAAAGGCACCATCATGGGAACCAAAGTTGGAATCAATGGCTTCGGACGTATCGGAAGAAATTACCTTCGAGCCGAAATGGCCAAGGGAACAGACCTAGAAATCGTTGCCGTTAACGACCTTTCAGACCCTAAAGCCCTAGCTCATCTTCTAAAGTACGACTCTGTCACCGGCCGCCTTGACGCCGAAGTACGCGTTGATGGCCAATACATCATTGTTGGCGATTACAAGATAAAGGTGCTCGCAGAAAGAGACCCAGCAGCTCTTGGCTGGGGAGATCTAGGTGTTGACATTGTTATTGAGTCAACTGGGCGCTTCACAGACGCCAAGGACGCCGTCAAGCACATTGAAGCTGGTGCCAAAAAGGTCTTAATCTCAGCTCCAGCGACCGGCGAGGATGCCACGTTTGTAATCGGTGTCAACGAGCATCTGTATGACCCAGCCAACCACCACATCATCTCCAACGCCTCCTGCACTACTAACTGTCTAGCTCCGCTTGCGAAGGTCTTCAACGACGAGTTCGGAATCGAAAACGGTTTGATGCTCACTGTTCACGCATATACAGCTGACCAGAACCTCCAGGATGGTCCGCATTCAGACCTTAGACGTGCCAGAGCCGCCGCAATCAACATTGTTCCTTCCTCAACTGGAGCCGCGAAAGCCATTGGACTTGTTATGCCTGAACTAAAGGGCAAATTGGATGGCTATGCACTACGCGTACCAGTGCCAACTGGTTCGATCACTGACTTGACACTTCTTTCGAAGAAGAAGGTCACCATTGAAGAAATCAAAGCCGCCTATAAGAAAGCAGCCGATGGCCCTCTCAAGGGAATCCTGAAGTACACCGAGGACGAGATTGTTTCTTCTGACATCGTCACCGACCCACACTCTTCAATCTTCGACGCTGGACTTGTAAAGGTCATTGATCAGACTGTGAAGATTAGCTCCTGGTATGACAACGAATGGGGCTACTCAAACCGCCTTGTAGACCTTACCGTGTTGGTTGCTAACAAACTCTAGAATCTTGCGAACTCTTTCTGATCTCGGCGATCTGGCCGGCAAACGCGTTCTGTTGCGCTGCGACTTTAACGTGCCGATGAAAGACGGAGTGATAACCGATGACGGTCGAATCCGCGCTGCTCTTCCAACCATTCACAGACTTATCGAGCTTGGTGCGAGTGTATTGATCTGCTCTCACCTCGGCCGGCCAGAAGGTCAGGTAAACCACGAGTTCTCGTTGGCTCCGGTCGCAAAGAGATTGGGTGAACTTCTGTCCCAAGACGTATTCTTTGCCAGCGACACAGTGGGCAGCGAGGCTAGGGGAGTTGCCAAGGCACTTTCTCCTGGAGGAGTGGCGGTCTTAGAGAATTTGCGTTTCTCAGACGCTGAGACGAGCAAGGATCCGGAACTGCGAATAACTTTCGCTTCTAAACTTGCTGATCTTGCGGATACGTTTGTAAGCGACGGGTTTGGTGTTGTCCATCGCAAGCACGCAAGCGTTTATGAACTTCCTACATTGCTTCCATCAGCTGCCGGCCTTCTAATTGAGGCAGAACTCAAAGTTTTACTTCAGCTCACAAGTTCTGATCAGAAACCTTACACAGTGGTTCTGGGTGGATCAAAGGTATCTGACAAGCTTGCAGTGATTGGTTCTCTTCTACCGAAGATAGACAATCTGGTTGTTGGCGGTGGCATGCTTTTCACTTTTCTCGCAGCCAAGGGGTATAAGGTGGCAGCCAGTCTTCTCGAGCAGGATCAGATACCTACAGTTCAGCAGTACATTGAGCGGGCAGAGAACCTGGGTGTAAAGATCATCTTGCCAACAGACATCAGAATGGCCAGTAGCTTTTCTCCGGAAGCCGAAGTTGAGATTGCCGGGATTGAGAACTTAAATCAGACGCGTTTTGGAGAGTCTGCTATTGGACTAGATATTGGACCTGAAACCGAGACGACCTTCGCTCAGATTGTCGAGAACTCAAAGGTCTGCTTCTGGAACGGCCCCATGGGAGTGTTTGAAATGGAAGCTTTTGCATCGGGAACACGAGCTATTGCATCCGCTCTGTCAAAAGTCCAAGGCTTGAGCGTGGTTGGGGGAGGCGATTCGGCTTCAGCCGTTCGTCTTCTTGGCTTCTCAGAGAGCAGTTTTAGCCACATATCCACTGGTGGCGGAGCTAGTCTTGAATACTTAGAGGGGAAGTCCCTTCCTGGCCTGGAGGTTTTAAAGTGAGTGACCGCAAACCGCTAATCGCGGGAAACTGGAAGATGAACCTGGATCACCAGCAAGCCATTGCATTGGTCCAGAAGATTTCTTGGACACTGAAAGATGTCAGCCACGACTACGACAAAGTAGAAGTTGCCGTCTTCCCACCATTTACTGATCTAAGAAGCGTTCAGACACTTATTGACGCTGACAAACTTCAACTGGTTCTTGGCGCTCAGGATTTATCCAAATTCGAATCCGGCGCTTATACAGGCGAAATTTCAGGTCAATTCCTCAAGAAGCTAGACGTCAAGTACGTGCTAGTTGGTCACTCTGAGAGAAGAACCCTTCACAACGAGGACGATGAGGTCGTGCAGGCTAAGGTCGGCGCAGCATTCAAGAACAACTTGATTCCGGTTATTTGCGTTGGGGAAACCCTTGAGCAACTTGAGGAGCAAGGCGCCGCTGCTGTTCCAATACAGCAGCTGAAAAAGGCGCTTGAGGGCCACAAAGACATCGGTGAGTTCGTAGTGGCCTACGAACCGGTCTGGGCGATCGGAACTGGCAAGGTCGCAACTGCGGACCAGGCAGCAGATGTAGCAAAAAAGCTTCGTGAGACGATCTCAGAGCTCGTTTCCGAGGAAGTTGCTGGGGCTACCAGAATCCTTTACGGAGGGTCGGTAAAGAGCGCAAATGTGGCCGGATTCCTAGTTTCAGAAGAGGTAGACGGGGTCCTAGTGGGCGGTGCAAGCCTTGATGTAGGCGAGTTTACGGGGATCTGTCGTTTCCAGAAGCATGTCAGCTTATAATCGTCTAGTACTGCTACAGAACAGGTAAATCATGGCCGCCATTCAAATTGCCCTCCAGGTGCTGCTCGCTATCACTAGCTTGCTGTTGATCCTGATGATTTTGCTACACAAGGGCCGTGGTGGAGGTCTATCCGACATGTTTGGTGGCGGTGTGACCTCGAATGTGGCTTCTTCAGGTGTTGCCGAGCGCAATCTCAACCGCATCACAATCATCTTGGGATTGGTCTGGGTGTCCGCGGTAATCGGACTGGGCCTTTTCACAAGATTCGGATTCTAGGGGTCAGCTTTTGGCAAACGGCGGTTCAGCAATCAGAGGTTCCCGAGTCGGGGCTGGCCCGATGGGCGAGCAATACAGGGGATTCAAGTCTGAAAGAGTTCAGCGCAGCTATTACTGCATAAACGGTCACGTTCAAGAACCGATGTTTGCCGCTCACATTGAGCCAAGTGAGATTCCTGACATGATCGACTGCCCTAACTGTGGCATGCCGGCAGGTCAGGACAAGAAGAACCCTCCTGAAACCGCTAAACACGAACCGTACAAGACTCATTTGGCATACGTCAAAGAACGCCGTACGTCAGATGAAGCAAAAGCTCTCTTAGATGAAGCCCTTACTTCAATTCGTGAAAGACGCGTAAAACTCGCTCAGGAAGCAACCAAGCAAGCAAAACTGGCTGCTGCAAAATTGGCAGCCGCTAAAGTCGCTGCGGCCAAGGCTGCTGCGGCCAAAGCCGTTAAACCAAAACTTGCCAAGAAGACTGAAAAGCCTGTTGCGAAGAAAGCTGTTTCTAAAGCACCTAAGCCTGTAGCCAAGAAAACTGCAGCCAAACCAAAGGCCAAGCCAGCGGCCAAGGTCGCGCCAAAAGCAAAGGTGGCTGCGAAGTCAGTAAAGAAAGTTGCAAAGCCTGCAGCAAAGGCAGCGACTAAGAAGGCTTCTAAGAAGTAAGTCCTGAGGCTGCTGCCTCATCCAGATACCACTTTGTTAGTGTCGTTCCAGAAACTAATGCTGCTGGAAGGTCCCCACGAGCGAACACCTCAGTCACTGCCGCCGACTTGTCAGCTCCGGCAACCAGAAACCACACTTCATCTGCAGTGTTGAGCGCTTTGAAGCTGAATGATATGCGCTCGGCTGGCGGCTTTGGAGAATTTGCTTCGGCAACAATCCAAGAACCGAATTCGCGAGCATCTGAATTCGGAAACAACGAGGCTACATGCCCATCAGGGCCCATGCCTAGAAGGACAATGTCAAACTCCGGAGCCGCTACCGCTACTGAATCAGCAAATTCCTGACACGCAACAAAAAGGTTCCCGTCCTCGACAGAAGGCATTTCATGAAGGTTAGCCTGGGGGATAGTCAACTTGGAAAGCAATGCTTCTCGCGCTTGAATGAAGTTGCGATCAGCGCTCTCCCTCTGGACGAACCTTTCATCTCCCCACCAAATCTGAATTCTGGATAGGTCCATTTCAGCTATAAGCGGGCCCAACTGCTCAAGTGTTTTGATACCGACCGTACCTCCCGTGACGACCAAGTGCACTGTTGGCTTCTCCTGAAGAAGCTGTTCTAGGCGACTAGCTAGGTCTTTAGCTGCAGTCTTTGCCACTGCATCGGCGTTCTGGTGATCTCTAAGTACTGTTGTGGTCATTTCTGCTCTTTACCTAGTAGCTCAAGGCCGACAGTTATGACTTTTTCAAACGCCACATCCGGATCTAGTCTTCTTAGATCTTCGGCTAGGCAATCCCTAAGCGACCGCACTGGTAAGGACAGCTCTTTAGACGGCTGATTGCTTTGGGACAAAACAGCGATGTTGGACTGATCACGAAGAATCTCTATTGAACTATCTGATCTAACTAGTCTCACCAGATAAACAGCTTTCACGCCGGCTGTTTCAGCGCGATGTTCCATGTTCACGGGACAGCCAAGCTGCTGCCTGAACCATGCGCCAAGCAGAATAACACTTGGGTTTTTCAAGTCACCTACTACATCAACAGAAACAACTTCTTCGTGAGGTGGTTGATCCAGGAGTGCGGCAAATTGAGCCCTCCACAATGTCAAACGTGTCCAGGCAAAATCGCTGTCACCAGGTGCATAGTTCTTGGACAAGTTGTCCAAGAAAGCCCTTGGGTCAGCTTGGCTGAGCGCGTCAGTGATTCGTCTAGTTGCTATTTTTCCTATTGGAGACTCAGAAACTTTCTCAGGTGCGCCGTTTGGCCACCAAGCCACAACTGGTGCGTCTGGCAACAGCAAGCCTGTTACAAGAGACTGCGGGTAACTCGCGGCCGCGCCCACTGGTCGCAGAATTATTACTTCGGACGCACCGGCATCACCGCCGACGCGAATCTCGGCATCAAGCTTGGGGCTATCTTCTGAAGGGTTATCGATAAGAACGATAATCCTGGAAGGGTGTTCCTTTGATGCTGCGTTAGCAGCCTCGATTGCTTTTTCCGATGATATCTCGTCTGTCTGAATAACCAACGTTAGGACTCTGCCTAAGGCAACCGCGCCGCCCTGTTCGCGAATTTGAACCAAAGACTTGGATATCTTGCTCACTGTGGTGCCCGGTAGATCAACAATCATGGACGCCTCCAGCTTCTGCCATCTATTGACATCATCGCATCAGCGGATTTTGGACCCCAAGAGCCTGGTAGGTAGGTATCAGGTTTTCCGTTTGACGCCCAGAACTTCTCGATCGGGTCAAGAATCATCCAAGAAAGCTCAACTTCCTGATGTCTTGGAAACAAAGGCGGGTCACCAAGAAGAACATCGAGAATTAATCGTTCGTAGGCCTCTGGTGAATCTTCGGTAAAGGAGTGTCCGTAACCAAAGTCCATGGTGACATCACGCACCTGCATCCCAGGCCCTGGGACCTTAGAGCCAAAGCGAATCGTCACACCTTCATCGGGTTGAACTCTTATAACAATCGCATTTGGTCCGAGTGAGGTAGTTTGCCGTTCGTTGAAAAGCTGCTGTGGCGCATCCTTTAGAACTACTGCAATCTCAGTGACTCTGCGACCAAGCCGTTTTCCGGCACGCAGATAAAACGGCACCCCCTGCCACCTCGGAGTGTCAATGTCTAAGCGCATCGCCGCGAAGGTCTCGGTGGTCGAGCCTTCTTCGATTCCATCTTCAGCTAGATAGCCAGAAACCTCTTCGCCGCCTTGCCAACCGCCAAGATACTGACCGCGAGCGGTATGAGATGCCAAATCGGCTGGAACCTTCACAGCTGCTAGTACTCGTTCTTTCTCAGCGCGCAAGTGTTGCGCTTCAAAACTTAACGGCTCCTCCATTGCGGTTAGCGCCAACAACTGAAGCAAGTGGTTCTGGATTACATCCCTTGCAGCACCTATGCCGTCGTAGTACCCGGCACGGCCACCAACTCCGATGTCCTCAGCCATTGTGATCTGGACGTGGTCAATGTAATTTGCGTTCCAGATTGGCTCGTAGAGCTGATTAGCGAAGCGAAGCGCGAGTATGTTCTGGACAGTTTCTTTTCCAAGGTAGTGATCGATGCGAAACACCGAATCCGCAGGAAACACCGCTTCGACAACTTCATTCAACTCTCTTGCTGTTTCGAGATCAGAGCCAAAGGGTTTTTCGATTACGACACGTCTAAAAGTTCCTGGATTCGGATTGGCAAGACCGGAACGAGATAGTTGCTTTGTCACTAATGGAAAGGATTTTGGCGGAATTGACAAGTAGAACGCATGGTTCCCGTTAGTGCCTCTGTCGGTATCAAGCTCTTCTACTGTCTCCTTGAGTCTGTCAAATGCTGCATCGTCATCAAAATCGCCAGCTACGAACCTGATTCCCTTGGCTAGCTGTTTCCAAACGTCATCAGACCAAGGGGTTCTCGCGTACTCGCGAACTGAATCGTGTACTACTTTCTCGAAGTCTTGGTCTTTCCAGTCTCGACGGGCAAAACCCACTAGACCAAAGCCTGGCGGCAAAAGGCCACGATTAGCGAGGTCATAAACAGCCGGCATCAGTTTCTTGCGAGATAGGTCTCCTGTGACGCCGAAAATCACCAACCCGGATGGTCCAGCGATTCGATTCAAACGATTATCGTCTGGGTCTCTAAGGGGATTGGTGTATTCGCTGGACTGCGGCATCGCTACTTTATTGCCTCAACTAATGAGTGGATCCCAGACTCCACATCCGACAACCGAAGAATTAGGACCTTTGAGCCAGCAGAGGCAAGAACCCGTGCATCTCCAGCTGACTGCGAGTCAATTAGCTGTCGGTAGCCAAACTCCCTCCCAGGAATTGGCAAGTCGTCGCCATCACCTGAGACGATCTGAAGGAAAACTCCTTGCTTAGGTCCGCCTTTATGGTACTGACCAGTTGAATGAAGAAATCTTGGTCCCCAACCGAATGTTGTCGGACGGTTAGCTTTCGCAGCAATCAATTCACGAAGAACAGAGGCTGCGCTGTACTTCTCGCGGTTAAGGTAGCAATGAATTGCGAAGTAGGAATCATCCTCCGCTTGAGCCAGCAGAGCTTCAACAGCACCGACAAGTGTCTTAGAGATTGGTTCGAAACCGAGAGCCGCGATGTCTATGTCTGATTCTGAGAAATCATAAACGAGCGTATCTGCGGGGGAGTCCAAGAGTTTACGCGCTGCAATTTTTGCGGACTCCACATCCGGCTGATCAAAGGGGTTGACCTCCAAAAGCCTTGAAGCAACCGCTGTTGCTACTTCCCATAGAAGCAATAGCTCTCCAAGTTCTCCGGAAACAGCCAATTCAAATTTTGACTGTGAAGCAGTTTCTGCCAAGCCAATAAGGAGAGTATCGTCGCCAGGAGACGAAACTTCGTGGGAATTTGCCTCAAGCACTACAGGCAAAACACCGCGTCCAAGCTTGCCAGTTGACTCGGCAATCAACTGCTCTACCCAATCACCGAAACCAACAATCGTTGAACCATCAGGGACAAAACCAAGCTTGTCCTTGAACCCGCCGGAACTTGCTGTGCGGGCAATTGCTGCGCCAAGGATTAGACCAGGATTGGAGGCATCATCTCTAGATAACGCCGGCGTGCTGGAGATTGCACTTGCGAGCATTTGTTCGACATCTGCACCTGCAAGCACCGATGGCACAACGCCAAAGGCGGTCAAGGCTGAGTAGCGACCCCCGACCATAGGATCGGCCAAGAAAACGCGGTAGCCATCTTTCACTGCCTGTGCGTGCATTGGGGAATTTGGATCGGTCACAATGAAAATGCGGGCAGTCTTGTCAATACCGACTGAATCGAAGGCTTCTTCAAAGCTTCTCTTTTGAGAGTCAGTCTCCACGGTGGAACCAGACTTTGATGAAACAACTACAGCTGTTTTGGTCAGATCTCCGTTCAAGGCGTTTCTGACCTGAGAAGGGTCGGTTGAATCCAAAACCACCAGTTCCACACCGGCTGTCTTGGTTATGACTTCAGGAGCCAGGGAGGAACCTCCCATTCCGCAAAGTACTACACGCGTTATGCCCTCTGCGAGAAGTTCGGCTCTTAGAGCTTTCAATTCAGGAATTAGATGCATTGAATTCTGTGCAGCGTCAACCCAACCTAAACGAATAGCGGATTCGGATTCAGCATCCTTACCCCAGAGGGTGTGATCTTTTGCAAAAAGCCTGGAAGCCACCTTGTCATTGACTAAATCAGGAACAAAGCGATTCACGGCATCTGATACGGCGCCAGAATGGCTGACACTTAAGGTCATTTAGAAGATTCCAGTGCAGCGGACACTGTTGCCACTAATTCGTTCCAGGACACAACGAACTTGTCTACGCCCTCTTGTTCGAGCAGGTTTACAACTTCGTCATAGGAGACACCAAGGGCTTCAATCTCGGCAAGGGTTTTTCTTGCATCACCATAGTGGCTGGTTATTGTGTCACCGGTGACCACACCATGGTCGAAAACTGCTTCCATGGTCTTTTCTGGCATTGTGTTCACAAGGTCCGCCGCGACTAACTCTGTGACGTACAAAGTATCCGGTAAAGATGGGTCCTTGACTCCCGTTGAAGCCATCAATGGACGCTGTCTGTTTGCGCCCTGCGCCTCGAGCGCCTTCCAATCTTCGCTCATAAACTCCACTTCGAAGACTTCATAAGCCAGGCGTGCGTTAGCTAGTGCGGCTTTGGACTTTAGTTCCAAGGCTTTTGGGGTGCCCAAAGCTTCCAGTCTCTTGTCAATCTCTGAATCAACACGAGAAACAAAAAACGAAGCAACTGAGTGAATCTTCGAAAGGTCATGGCCGTTTGTCTTTGCTTGTGCGATGCCTTTCTTGAACGCAGCGATTACTTGCTTATACCTTTCAAGAGAGAAGATCAAAGTGACGTTTACGGAGATTCCGTTCGCGATTACTTCGGTTATGGCCAGAAGCCCCGGTAGAGTTGCCGGAATCTTGATCATGACATTCTCGCGGCCTACCGCGGCATAGAGAGCCTTTGCTTGCTCGACAGTTTTAGCGCTGTCCATGGCGAAACCGGGCTCAACTTCAATAGATACTCGACCATCAACACCCTTGGTTTGAGCGTAAACATCCTTGAATACATCGCATGCCGCCCGAACATCATCAGTGGTGGCTTCAAAGATGGCTTCGTCAGCGCTGGCGCCTCGAGAAGCTAGTTCAGCAAGCTGTGCCGCATAAGCGGCTCCCTTCGAAAAAGCGCCTGCAAAGATAGTTGGGTTGGTTGTGACACCAGATACCGCGCGAGTTTCGATAAGAGAACTCAATGACCCAGATTCAATGCGGTCCCGTGATAGATCATCTAGCCAGATACTAACTCCAGCAGCTTTTAGGTCGTGAAGTGGTGAATTCACTTTTCTCCTTTGATGACACTGTTTGTGGCTTCTAAAACTGCTTCAACAGTCATGCCGAATTTGGTGAACAAGGTCTTGTAGTCAGCAGATGCTCCGAAATGCTCAATAGAGACACTCTGGCCGCTACCAACGTATTTTGACCACCCAAGAGCCAAGCCCGCCTCAACGGAAACTCTTGCTTTAACTGATGAAGGCAATACGGATTCGCGGTACTCGGCTGTTTGCTCCTCAAACCATTCAAGGCAAGGCGCAGAAACGACACGAGTAGGGGTACCTGATTTTTCAAGTTCTAGTCGGGCCTTGATAGCCAGTTGCACTTCGGAACCAGTGGCAATGATGATTGCCGCAGGGGAGCCGTTCGATGCCTCCGCCAGGATGTAAGCGCCCTTTTCTACGTTGCTAGCGGATCCGTAAATCACGCCGGTTTCATCTGGGGATTCACGGTTGAAGACCGGAATGTTTTGCCTGGTAAGTGCGATACCAGCGGGACCTTGGCGGCGCTCCAGGATCTTCTTCCAGCTATAGCTAACTTCATTGGCATCTGCAGGTCTAACGATGTCAAGACCTGGAATGGCTCTAAGTGTCGCCAGTTGCTCGATCGGCTGATGTGTCGGTCCATCTTCACCTAGGGCAACGGAGTCGTGGGTCCAAACAAAGATGGATGGAACCTTCATAAGCGCTGCTAATCGCACGGCAGGCCTCATGTAATCGCTGAAGATCAGGAAAGTTCCACCAAACGAGCGAGTCTTTCCATGCAGAGCAATTCCATTCAGGATTGCACCCATGGCGTGTTCGCGTATTCCAAAGTGCAGAACGCGACCGTATTGGTCACCGCTCCACTCATGCGTTGAGTGAATTGAGGGAACGAACGACTTTGCTCCAGCAATAGTTGTGTTGTTTGACTCAGCAAGATCTGCAGAACCGCCCCAAAGTTCCGGCATAACTGAGGCGATTGCGTTAAGTACTTTTCCTGAGGCGGCTCTGGTTGAGACTTCGGTTCCAGATTCAAAGGCTGGCAGGGATGCTTCCAGTTCTTTGGGTGTTGCTCCCTTCTGGAGTCTGTCAAAAAGAGCCTTCCCGGATGCATTTGAAGATGCCCAAGAGTCAAATGATTCCTGCCACTTGGCAATTGCTGGACTCATACGCTTCGAAAGTGAGCGTGTGTAATCAATGACTTCAGGTGAAACATCGAAGTTTTTCGCAGCGTCAAAACCAAGTGCTTGCTTGAGTCCGGCAAGTTCATCCTTGCCAAGAGCTGATCCATGGATCTTCCCAGTGTTCTGTTTTCCTGGGGATGGCCAACCAATAATTGTCTTGATTGTTATCAGTGAAGGCTTGTCGGTGACGGCTTTAGCGGCTTGAATTGCGTTGAACAACTCCGCAACATCTTCGACATACTGACCGGTTTTCTTCCAGTCCACTGTCTGGACGTGCCATCCATAGGCTCGATAGCGATCTTCTAAGTTTTCAGTAAAGGCAATGTTTACGTCGTCTTCGATTGAGATCTGGTTGGAGTCATACAACACAACTAGGTTGCCCAGTTGCTGATGTCCTGCAAGTGATGATGCTTCAGCTGTTATACCTTCTTGCATGTCGCCGTCACCGGCGATGCAGTAAATGAAGTGATCGAATGGGCTCGTTCCTGCCGGTGCTTCAGGGTCATAGAGGCCTCGTTCGAATCTGGCCGAGTATGCAAAGCCAACAGCTGAGGCCAGTCCTTGACCTAGTGGGCCTGTAGTTATTTCTACGCCTTTGGTGTGCCCATATTCAGGGTGTCCAGGAGTCAATGAATCCCAGGTTCTTAGGGCTTTGATATCGTCAAGTTCAAGCCCAAAGCCACACATGTAAAGCTGGTTGTACAGCGTAAGAGAAGAATGTCCGACGCTCAGAATGAATCGGTCTCGCCCCACCCAGTCAGGGTTTGTCGGGTCATGACGCATAACTTTTTGGAATAAAAGGTGTGCAACGGGGGCAAGGCTAATTGCAGTTCCAGGATGTCCGTTTCCGACATTCTCCACGGCGTCAGCTGCCAGAACTCGAGCGGTATCAACTGCTCTCTGGTCGAGGTCGCTCCAAGTAAATTCGTTCACTGGCTAGATCATCCTTTTTCTATGTCCGAGGATTAGAACTGGCACCATTGCGCAGCTGTTATGAAGCCGAACTGAACAATCAATGATGCGCAGTCGACGCTTTCTATCACTTTACACTCAATGCCTTGAAGGCCCTTGGGGCCAGAAGTGGCGGATATTCAGCTTAGACTTGAGGTAAATCATGACTACCAATACGCCTGAGACGACGCTGAGGCGCCCAAGTATCGGGCGCAAGGCAAAGGCCTACTTCGAGCTAACTAAGCCTCGGGTGATTGAACTATTGCTGGTTTCAACCGTCCCTACGATGATTCTGGCTCAACGAGGGATCCCAGACTTGTGGCTCATGGTCGCAACCGTGGTTGGTGGGGCACTGAGTGCTGGAAGTGCTAACAGTTTCAATTGCTACATTGACGCCGACATAGACAAGGTAATGGGCCGAACCAAAGGTAGGCCTTTGGTGACCGGTGAGCTATCCAAGAAAGAAGCATTTGTTTTTGCTTGGGCTCTTGGAGTTCTTTCTGTTGCCTGGCTTGCGGTCTGGGTGAACTTTTTGGCCGCTGCGTTGTCCTTGGCAGCCATATTGTTCTATGTGTTTATCTACACGCTTTTGCTAAAGCGTCGCACTCCACAGAACATTGTTTGGGGCGGGGCTGCAGGATCTATGCCCGTGCTAATTGGTTGGGCGGCTGTCACAAACGAACTATCTGCAGCAGCCTGGATTCTTTTCTTAATTATCTTCTTGTGGACACCGCCTCACTACTGGCCGCTTTCACTGAAGTACAAGCAGGACTATACAGATGCTGGTGTCCCAATGCTGCCTGTGGTTCGAAACAACAAGACAGTGGGAGTGCAAATCATTCTCTACGCTTGGGCACTTGTGGCTTCGACTCTATTGTTAGTTCCTGTAGCGGCCATGGGCTTGATTTACACCGTGACTGCTGTTGTAACTGGAGCTTGGTTCATCCTGGAGTCCTACAGAATTTATCGTGAGGCTGCAGTTGGAGAGATTAAGAACCCGATGCGCCTTTTCCACGGCTCAATTAGCTACTTGACTCTGCTCTTTGTTGCGATAGCAATCGACCCGCTAATCTACTTTAATTTCCTTTAGACGAGCCAAGGATTCATCGCGCTCGGTGCTGTGATCAAGCATCGGTTCTGGATAACCATTACTTAGTCCATCTACCAGAAGCCATGGTTCGTGCACTTGCGCGCCTGGGATGTGCGACAACTCAGGAATGTACTTTCTGACATAGTCACCTTCGGTATCAAACTTGTATCCCTGAAGTATCGGGTTAAAGACTCGATAGTAAGGTGAGGCATCTGTTCCACAACCTGCGGTCCACTGCCATCCATGAGAGTTCGAGGCGGGATCAAAGTCCGAAAGATGCTTCTCAAACCAACTCGCACCTTGCTGCCACTCGAGGTGCAAATCCTTGATCAAAAACGAAGCGACAATCATCCTGACTCGGTTGTGCATCCAACCTGTCTTTAGTAGCTGTCTCATGCCAGCATCCACCATTGGAAATCCTGTTGTGCCTGATTGCCATCTTTCAAGCTTCGACTTCGCTTTCGCGCCGGTGTCATATCTCATTGCCTTGAATCGCGGTTCATAGTAATCATCGAGAGTGTGGGGGTTTCGATAAAGCACATCAGCGTAGAACTCGCGCCAGGCTATTTCTTTCCGAAACACTGCATTGCCGTCTTGATCCGACAAAGGCGCTAGTAGCGTTCTTGGGTGAATTTCTCCGTGGGAGAGTGCGTGGGATAGGTGGGAGGTTCCTGAAATATCGGGGCGATTACGGTTCTCGGAGTAATCAAACAGTGCTCTTCTTTGAAACTTCTTGAAAGTTTCTAGCGCGAATAGCTCTCCGGCTCTAACTTTGATCGGAGAATCCTTCGTCGGCTTAGGGATGAAAGACTTTCCAGACCTAGGTTTCCAACTGAATCCCTTCGTTAGCTTTATCGGAGATTGCCAGCCGATTTCAAACCAGGCTTTAAAAAATGGGGTGTAAACGCGGTACGCGGATCCATCAGAGGGCTTTACGACGGAACCTGGCTTTACTGCGTAGTAAGAATCTTCAAGTACAAGTTCGATTCCGGTTCCCTTGAGTTTTGCTGCAAGTGCGCGCTGCTCTGCCATGCCTTCTGGGTCAAAACTTTCTGTGGCGTGAATGAACTGCACCTTGTGCTTTTTGGCAAACTCCACAAGCGCACTCATGTCGACTCCCGAAACAATCTCGAGCGCTGAGTCCATTGAATCATCCAGAGCTTTGAGAGATTCGGTAAGCGAGTGCTGTCTTATGCCACTTAACTGCTCATAGTCATGAGGGTTGAACCAAAAGGCAGGGATGACCGTCTTGTCTCCGTCGGCTATCGAAGCTTTTGCACAACCGTTTAGGGCCGCGTTGTCCTGCAGCCTGCGATCGCGTCGAAACCAGAAGACTCTTGCCAACTAAATACTTTCTAATCTTTGATACTTCGAGCGAAGGGCCAGCAGCTGAAATGTAAGGAGTGAGATTATTACTGCCGCACCGAACATGTGCGCCCCTGCCATCAAGGCTGGGACACCTAGGTTCGACTGGACCACTCCCAAAATTGCCTGGAGAATTAAATTCACCAATAGAATCCCAAGGGCTTTCACTGCAGGGTTGCTAAATTTCTTGGTGTCGAGCTTGAACCATACGGCTAAGAAGGCAATGGCGACTAGTCCAGTAGTTATGTAGGCCGGCCAGGAATGGTAGTGCTGCCAAACTTCGAGATCAAACCCATTACGAGGAGTTGTAGCGTCTCCCGCGTGTGGACCAGCACCGGTCACGATCACTCCGATTACAACCGTCACCCAACCAACAACAAAGATTGGCCAGGCAAGTCTCACCGCGGTGTAGCTAAGTGGCACATGCACAGGTGAGTAAACTCGCCAAACCAAAACAGCAGCAATCGAGATCAGCACTCCTGACAACAGAAAGTGAGCCCCAACGACCCAAGAGTTCAGGCCAGTCAAAACCGTTAGGCCGCCTAGAAGCGCTTGGGCAATTATTCCGAGGCCAAGCAATAGTGACGGCCAAGTAAGACCTTTACGGTGTGATTTGAGTGTCCGACGAACAACTATGAAGGTGAATAAGGCAATGATTATCAGAACAAAGGTAAGCAGGCGATTGCCAAACTCGATCACCCCATGCCAGCCCATTTCCGGCACTGTGACGAAGGAATCTTCGGTGCATCTTGGCCAAGTTGGGCAGCCTAGGCCTGAGCCGGTGAGCCTCACGAGCCCACCTGTGACAACGATAAGTATCTGACTGACTAGCGAAGCCCAGGCGTAAACCTTTAGTCGCTTGGGGGAGAAAACGGCCCTAATCAGCTTCATCTGCGCCTTGGCACCTTTCTTTTGAGCTGTTCAAACGGCAACTTTGGTAAAGTTATCCTCATCACAAGTTTCGCACGGTTTTTGTGCGGGAATTCCGCTGAACCGAAGCGGGTTGCACTGTTTATTACATCTACCTAAGGGGTTCTAATTGACTGAGAACATCATCGAACGGCCCGAACTGGACAGTCTCGGTACTTACGAGTACGGCTGGTCTGACGGGAACGACGCCGGTGCCACCGCCAAGCGAGGCATAAGCGAGGAAGTCGTTCGTGATATCTCTGGCCTAAAGTCAGAACCACAGTGGATGCTGGATCGAAGACTCAAAGGGTACGAGTATTTCCTAAAGAAGCCGATGCCAGCCTGGGGTTCTGACCTTTCAGGAATTGACTTTGACAACATTAAGTATTTTGTTCGCTCAACCGAGCGCCAAGCCCAAACTTGGGAAGATCTGCCTGAGGAGATCAAGAACACCTACGAGAAACTTGGTATCCCAGAGGCAGAACGTCAGCGTCTGGTTGCCGGTGTTGCAGCTCAGTACGAATCTGAGGTTGTTTACCATCAGATCAACGAAGAGCTTGAGAAAAAGGGCGTTATCTTCCTTGACACTGACACAGCACTAAAGGAACACCCGGAGATCTTCAAGGAATACTTCGGAACAGTTATTCCTGCAGGGGATAACAAGTTCGCTGCTTTGAATACATCCGTTTGGTCAGGTGGCTCATTTGTTTACGTTCCAAAGGGAGTTCACGTTGAGATTCCACTTCAGGCCTATTTCCGAATCAATACTGAGAACATGGGTCAGTTTGAGCGAACTCTGATTATTGCCGACGAAGACTCATATGTTCACTACATCGAAGGCTGCACCGCCCCGGTGTACAAGTCCGATTCACTTCATTCTGCGGTTGTTGAAATTATTGTGAAAAAGGGCGCACGCGTGCGCTACACCACAATCCAGAACTGGTCTAACAACGTCTACAACCTTGTGACCAAGCGCGCAATCGCCCACGAAGGTGCGACCATGGAGTGGATCGATGGGAACATCGGTTCCAAAGTCACAATGAAGTACCCATCGGTGATTCTGGCGGGCGAGCGAGCCAGGGGAGAGACTCTGTCCGTTGCTTTTGCAGGCGAAGGTCAGCACCAGGATGCTGGTGCAAAAATGATTCACCTTGCTCCTTACACTTCCTCTTCGATTGTCTCCAAATCCATCGCTCGAGGTGGCGGAAGAACTTCCTACCGCGGTGAAATCAGAGTAAACCCAGGTGCTCACCACAGCGCTAACACCGTACGTTGTGACGCTCTTTTGGTTGACACTATTTCGAGATCCGACACCTATCCGGCTGTTGATGTTCGTGAAGATGATGTCTCTATGGGGCACGAAGCAACAGTTTCGCGAGTAAGCGAGGAGCAGCTGTTCTACCTGCAGTCGCGCGGAATGCCAGAGGACGAGGCTATGGCCATGATCGTTCGTGGATTTATCGAACCGATCGCTAAAGAGTTGCCGATGGAGTATGCACTCGAGCTGAACAAGCTAATTGAGATGCAGATGGAAGGGGCCGTCGGCTAGTGAACGAAGCAACTAAGACAGCTCAGCATGGGCTGTCAGAGCACAGTCATGGGTTTGGGGTTCCAATCCAAACTCGATCCGAGAGACCTAGGTCAACGAAGCTTGCTGACTTTGCAGAAATATCAACTCGCGAAGAGCAGTGGCGCTACATCACGGCGGATCGACTCGGGGGACTAGACCAGGAATCCCTTGACGAGTTCTCAGGAGATATTGAAACCAAGCTTGCTGAGGGTGTTGAAAGCTCATGGATCGAATCCTCACATCAGCTTTTCGGTTCGGCAGGAATTCCCGAAGATCGAGTATCCGCCGCAGGATGGGAGGCTGCAAAAGCTGCCTACCTGATCTCTATTCCATCTTCAGTCAAAGATTCAGCACAAACCACTCTGACCATCACTTCGGTATCTGCCGACCCTGCTGCCTTGCACGTCATTGTTGAGGCAAAAAAAGGTTCCGACTCAGTTGTTGTAATCGACCATCGAGGCGATGCAACCTTGTCAGAGAACATTGAGTTCATCATTGAAGACGAAGCCAAGCTAACGGTGGTTTCGATTCAAGACTGGAACGAAGGTTCGATTCACAATGGTGCGCAGTACGCGATGCTTGGACGCAATTCAGCCTTCAAGCACGTCATGGTCACCCTTGGTGGGGCTGTCGTAAGAATGACTCCATCGGCGTACTTTGGCGCCCCTGGAGGTGACGCAGCGCTCTATGGTCTCTACTTTGCTGACGCTGGTCAGTACCTAGAGCACAGAATCTTTGTTGACCACTCGACTCCAAACTGTAAGTCTCGAGTCACTTACAAAGGCGCACTTCAGGGCACTAAAGCCCACACTGTGTGGGTTGGAGACGTGCTTATCCGTGCGGCTGCAGAAGGTACAGACACCTACGAACTAAACCGCAATCTACTCTTGACCGATGGTGCCAGAGCAGATTCAGTTCCAAATCTAGAAATCGAAACTGGTCAGATTCAAGGAGCAGGGCACGCGAGTGCTTCCGGCAGATTTGATGATGAGCAGCTTTTCTACCTTCAGGCCCGTGGTTTGTCAGAGCTTGAAGCTAGGCGCCTAGTGGTACGCGGGTTCCTAATGGAAGTCGTTCAGCAGATCGGCGTTCCAGAACTAGAAGAGAGACTGGCTGCTTCCATTGAGGATGAACTAGAAAGGAGCGCAAGCTAATGGCTTTGAAGATCTGTAAGGTCGAGGACATCAAACCTGGCAAGGCACTCCGCATCAAGATTGGCGAAGACGCGATTGCTTTGGTTCACACCAAGAAAGGCGAATTTAAGGCGATTGCTGACAAGTGCTCGCATGGTGAGATTTCCCTGAGCGAAGGGTTCGTTGATGACGAAACCATCGAGTGCTGGGCTCATGGAGCCAAGTTCTCCCTAGAAACTGGAGCGCCTCTAAGCCTGCCGGCTTACGAGCCAGTGGCTGTCTATGAAGTACTAGTAGAAGACGGCGAAGTTTATATCGAGTACGACAAGGACACGGAGTAAATCAAATGGCGACACTAGAAATCAAGAACCTGCACGTCTCAGTGGAAACTGAGCAGGGAACAAAGGAAATCCTTCGTGGAGTTGACTTGGTCATTAAAAGCGGAGAGACCCATGCAGTTATGGGTCCCAACGGTTCAGGCAAGTCCACCCTGGCTTACTCGATTGCAGGTCATCCGAAGTACGAAGTCACAAAAGGCGAGATCTTGCTTGATGGTGAGAATGTTCTCGAGATGTCTGTCGACGAGCGCGCACGGGCAGGCTTGTTCCTTGCAATGCAATACCCGGTTGAGATCCCTGGAGTAAGCGTTTCTAACTTCCTACGTACCGCCAAGACAGCTGTTGATGGTAAGGCGCCCGCACTTCGCGGTTGGGTAGCTGATGTAAGAACCGCCATGGACAATCTGAAGATGGATTCTGCGTTCACAGAGCGCAATGTCAACGAAGGTTTTTCCGGTGGAGAGAAAAAGCGCCATGAGATCCTTCAGATGGAACTACTAAAGCCAAAGATGGCGGTACTTGACGAAACAGACTCAGGTCTTGATGTCGACGCCCTGCGTGTGGTCGCTGAAGGTGTAAACCGTATCAAAGCCGAGAACAGCATGGGAGTGCTACTAATCACGCACTACACCCGTATTTTGAACTACATCAAGCCTGACTTCGTTCATGTTTTCGTAGCCGGCAAGATTGCCGAGCAAGGCGGCCCTGAGCTAGCAGACAGACTTGAAGCTGAAGGCTACGACAGGTACGTTAACGCATAACATGCCAAGACAACTAGAGCCGGTGTTCTACGACAAGGTCGAAGAAGCACTCAAAGAAGTAATTGATCCAGAGATCGGCGTGAACATCGTCGACCTCGGTCTGATTTACGGTCTTGAACTAGCCGACGAGGATGATTCGTTGCTTATCAACATGACTCTGACTTCGGCAGGCTGCCCTCTTACCGATGTGCTGGAAGAGCAGACGGCAGAAGCATTAGATGGGGTAGTTGACGCATTTCGCATCAACTGGGTTTGGATGCCTCCATGGGGTCCAGAGAAGATTACCGATGACGGTCGCGAGCAGATGCGCGCCATCGGTTTTTCTATTTAGACCCGAGGTACTTCCAGGCCAGCGGCAAGGCGGTTGCAGCCAAAATCATTTTGATTCCGTCGCCAATAAGGAAAGGCAAGAATCCGGCTGCAATCACCGCACTCAAATCGCTAGCTAAGTTCAGATTTGAAAGTGCGAAAGCCAACCAGGGGAGTCCGAACAGGTAAATGACGGCATTTCCGATTGTGAAACTTCCGATCACACCGATGACGCTCTTGTGCCAATTTCTCTGACCCAGCCAGCCAACTAGAGCGGCCGCAGCAATAAAGCCGACCAGATAGCCAAATGTCGTTCCGAAAGTTATCCCGGCAACAGCTCCTGTGAAAACAGGAAGCCCTGCGGCTCCCAGTGAGAAGTAGGTAATCATGGACAGTGCAGCGCGTGATGCTCCAAGAACAGCACCAACTAACAACACAGCGAACGTTTGACCAGTAATAGGCACTGGCCACATGGGAATGGCCACCTGTGCTGCAATGGCAGTTAGTACTGCACCGCCCAGAATCAATGCCACATCAGTTGCAAAACTACGAGGAACAACTGCGTCAATCAGTGTTGGTTTAGCGGTTAGCTGTAAGGACATGAGCATTCCTGTTCGTTATTGAAGCTGCCTAGTACTGACGATTGTAGACTAAAGGCTTTGCCAGTACATCCATCAAGAAGGACCAGCTCTTGCTCATTGTGAAAGACCTGGAAATCACCATTGGTGCTCGAACACTAATGAGCGAGGTCAACTTCCGTGTCGCTGCAGGAGACAAGATTGGCCTTGTAGGAAGAAACGGGGCCGGAAAAACCACTTTGACCAAAATTCTGGCCGGCGACGGAATTCCCAGTGCAGGTAGTGTCGACCGAATAGGCGAGATCGGCTATCTTCCGCAGGACCCAAGAACCGGAGATCCAGAAGAACTTGCCCGGGACCGTATTCTCAACGCTCGAGGTCTAGGCGACCTGCTCCGACAGCTTGGCGCAAGTGCAGAAGCGATGTCCAGCTCAACAGGATCAGAAGCCGAAGCTGCGATGAAGAAGTACTCAAAACTTGAAGAGCGATTCCAAGCAGCAGGTGGGTATTCTGCCGAAGCGCAAGGCGCAGCGATCGCCAGCAATCTCGGTATTGAAGAGAGGATTCTTTCTCAGCCCCTGAGGACTCTCTCAGGAGGGCAACGTAGACGCGTGGAGCTTGCAAGAATTCTGTTCTCAAGCGCCGAAACAATGCTTCTCGACGAACCCACCAACCACCTTGATGCTGACTCTGTTGTATGGCTAAGGGATTTCCTTCGCAGCTATCAAGGTGGCCTTATCGTGATTAGCCACGACATCGATCTTGTTGAAACAACGGTTAACAGAGTCTTCTACCTGGATGCAAATCGCCAGGTCATTGACATTTACAACATGGGCTGGAAATCGTACTTGAAGCAGAGAGAGTCTGACGAAGAGCGCAGAAAACGTGAGAGAGCTAACGCTGAAAAGAAAGCAGCCACGCTCACCTTGCAGGCTGCAAAGTTTGGGGCCAAGGCCACAAAAGCAGTAGCTGCTCAGCAGATGGCAAGAAGGGCACAGAAACTCTTGGATGACCTTGAGGATGTCGGACAGGCCGATCGTGTAGCGAAAATTCGGTTCCCGGATCCTGCCCCATGCGGAAAAACGCCTCTTATGGCATCCGGCCTGAGCAAAAGCTATGGGTCCCTAGAGATCTTTACAGCAGTCGATTTGGCTATCGATCGTGGATCAAAGGTAGTGATAATCGGATTAAACGGAGCTGGTAAGACAACACTGCTTCGTATGCTTGCAGGAATTGACAAGCCAGATACTGGCCAAATCGAACCAGGTCATGGTCTCAAGATCGGATACTACGCTCAAGAACACGAAACTCTTGATGTGAATCGAACAGTTCTCGAGAACATGCAACGCTCAGCACCTCACCTCGGTGACGTGGATGCTCGAAAGGTTCTCGGTTCATTCTTGTTCAGCGGCGATGACGTGAACAAGAAAGCTGCCGTTTTGAGTGGAGGGGAGAAAACACGCCTTGCCCTTGCCTCCCTCGTAGTCTCGTCCGCAAACGTGCTGCTACTGGATGAACCAACCAACAACCTTGATCCTGCATCTCGCAAGGAAATTCTGAATGCACTAGCCAGCTTCACGGGAGCGGTGGTTCTGGTATCTCACGACGAGGGCGCTGTGCTTGCCCTAAATCCCGAAAGAGTCCTGATTCTGCCTGATGGCACTGAAGACCACTGGTCAGACCAATATGCTGATCTAATTTCTCTCAGTTAGCTTTTTGCGTCTAGTAGCTCGTCTTCAATGTCCCCATCAGTTTTCTTACGTTTACGTTGGGATTTCGGAACGTAGTTGGGATCTTTCTCCATTCGGCGATACTCTCGCTCCTGCCTAATTGCCCAGAACAAAGCGAAGAAACCCATAAGAGCGAAAAGAATCCACTGCACTGCGTAGCTCAGGTGATTGCCCTCATCCAGTGTCGGCTTCCGAAGCGGTTGAGGTGTGCTTGATTCTCCAGGGGACTCAGAAATCAAACGGAGGTAGAACTCTTGTTCAAATGTTCCACTTAGTTTCTCTTGAAGGGACTCGAGGTGAATACTGGTAGCAAAACCTTCAGGCGAGTCTCGATTTGGAGTCAGCTCACTCAATCGCACACGAGCGATCAAGGTTCTGTGTTCGTTAGAAGGAGTCATAGAGACTGCAGGTGCAAGCTCAGAGTCAGCAGGAATCCAACCGCGTTCAACAATTACCCTCTCGCCATCTAGAGTTTCGAAGGGGACTAGCTGCAGAAAACCAGGTTGACCGGCGATAGGTCTATTCCGAACCAGAAGCTCTTGCTCGGTGATGTAGCGCCCCTGAAGTTCAACGGGTGTCCACTCAAATGCTGTGACATCATTCAAATTCAGGCTGGAAATATCTTCAAGGGGAATTGAAGGTTTCTCGTAGTTGTCAACCATGCGTTGAATCTTTGTCACCGCTTGGTCACGTCGCTCGAACTGCCAGTTTGCTAGAGCTACACACGAAGCCGCAAAAAGGCTCGCAAGGAGAAACCAAGACAACCAGCGCAGCCAGGACTTGGCCATGAGCTTCATTGTGACTGCCTAACTTCAAGAGGAAACGAACGCTGCTCTAAATAGTTTCGCAGGAAATCCAGGTGCTCATCACAAGCAAGCCAGGTTTTTGTTCGCCCATCAGTGTGAATCTTCGGATTTGACCAAATCAACATTTGAGTTGAATCTCTATCGCAACCAGCTCGTGAACACTTTGGTTGAAGTTCTTGATCTGACAGCAACTTAGGGTTTCTTGAATTCCGCACCGAGGTCGACGGTAATTGGTTTTGCAACAACGGTCACGGTCTCAAGTCGCCCAGTTTTGGGTGCTTGGGCGTTTGCCAACACAACTGCGAAGTATGGGAGGAATATTGCTCCCGCGAAGCAGAGCCACATTAGCCAACCTTCAACGAAGATTGCAGCAACAATGCAAACCACTCGAATTGTCATCGCGATTAGGTATTTCACCATGCGGGAGTTGCGCTCGGATTCAGGCGACTCGCTGACAGTGGTGATGCTCTGGGCTTTTTCCAAGGCGACCTTCTGGGCTTTATGGGGACAGTTCAAGGCTAAGACTAGACTTCACTTAGTTCAAACCAGATGTATGGGTGGCTATTCCCGAAAGGCTAAGGTATCTAGATGACTGGCTCAAGAGTGGTACTAATCACCGGTGGAAACCGTGGGATTGGCTACGCGATAGCTCAGGAATTTGTGGCCGCTGGCCACAAAGTTGCCGTGACCGTTCGTTCAGGATCTGGCCCAGAAGGCACTCTTTCGGTGAAGGCCGATGTCCTTGATGCACAGTCCCTTGACGCAGCCATCGCTGAAGTAGAGCAGAAGCTTGGACCGATTGAGATCCTGGTTGCAAACGCAGGCATTACCAAGGACACCTTGCTGCTACGCATGAGTGATGAGGACTTCGAGCAAGTTATCGACACAAATTTGAATGGCGTTTTCAGAGTTATCAAACGCGCCACGAAGTCGATGATCAAGCAGCGGTTTGGAAGAGTGCTCTTAATTGGGTCGGTCGTTGGATTACTTGGTTCTCCAGGTCAAATCAATTACTCCGCGTCAAAATCAGCTTTGGTCGGTATGGCTAGATCGATTACTCGAGAACTGGGCGGGCGCGGAATTACTGCGAATGTTGTAGCACCGGGATTCATAGATACTGACATGACTGCTGAGCTTTCCGAAGAACAACAGAAGGATTACCTATCCAGGATTCCAGCTGGGCGTTTTGCCGCTCCAGCTGAGGTGGCAAAGGTTTGCCTTTGGTTGGCAAGCGATGACGCCTCATACATTTCGGGTGCTGTCATACCCGTTGATGGTGGCCTTGGAATGGGACACTAGAGTCACCTCACGAGCACCAAATCTCGACTATAAGTAAAGGAAGCAAAATCATGGGAATCCTAGAAGGCAAGAAGATTCTGATCACTGGTGTGCTCACAGAGGCATCTATCGCCTTCTCGGTTGCAAAGCTTGCCCAGGAACAAGGTGCCGAGGTTATCTTGTCGTCATTTGGCAGAATGCTCCCAATCACAACCAAGATCTCCGAGAGATTGCCGAAGAAAGCTCCGGTTATCGAACTTGATGCCACTAGCGAGGAAGATCTAGCGGCTCTCTCGGGAAGAATCAAGGAGCACTTCGATTCCATCGATGGAATCGTCCATGCAATTGCGTTCGCTCCTCAGACAGCCCTTGGTGGAAACTTCCTTGAGACACCGTGGTCAGATGTTTCCACTGCTGTCGAAGTTTCTGCTTACTCACTGAAATCGATCACGATGGCGGCAAAGCCTGTTTTGAAGAACCCATCTTCAGTTGTAGGGCTCACTTTTGATGCCACTGTTTCCTGGCCTGTCTATGACTGGATGGGTGTAGCCAAAGCAGCTTTCGAATCCACCTCAAGATACCTGGCCCGTTATCTGGGCAAGGATGGGATTCGCGTTAATCTGATATCCGCTGGTCCGCTTAGAACAACCGCAGCAAAAGGTATACCTGGCTTCGCAACCATGGAGGAGCTATGGACCGACCGTGCGCCACTGGGCTGGGACCTAACCAACACTGAGACTGCAGCTAGAGGAATTATTGCCTTGCTATCGGACTGGTTCCCGGCAACTACCGGCGAAATGATTCACGTCGACGGTGGTCTGCACTCAACTGGAGCTTGATCCAAGTTTTTGCAGAAGCGACAGCAATGAGTTTTCTTCTATAACCAAATCCGCATACTGCCTCAGCACAGGCTTGGGCCTAAAGGCAACCGCGTAACCAGCGCACTGAAGCATTTGTATATCGTTTGCGCCATCGCCAATTGCGATGGTTTGCTCAAGAGCAATTCCGCTGTCCGTTGCCCAAGACTTCAGCGCCGATGCTTTAGCCTCAGCGTCGATTAACGGTCCAGTGACTCGTCCGGTGAGTTTTCCATCGATGACTTCGAGGCTGTTGGCCATCCAGTAGTCGAGCCCAATTTCCTCTGCTAGAGGATCGAGGATCTGACTAAAGCCGCCGCTTACCGCACCAATTTTTCCGCCAATGCCGTGTACTGCTTTGATCAATTCTGGAACTCCAGGAGTGAGTTCTATTTGAGGTTTTAGTTTGTCGAAAATCTCCTCCGGTAACCCCTCGAGAAGCCCGACTCTTTTCTCTAGAGATTGCTTGAAATCCAACTCTCCAGACATCGCTTGCTCCGTTATGGCTCGAACTTCGGGCATGAAGCCAGCAAAGTCCGCCAACAACTCGATTACTTCTTGCTGAATGAGAGTGGAATCAACATCGAGAACAACTAGAACGCTCAAGGTGTGACCAATACTCCCTTGCCAACAACTGTCACACCACTATCGCTAACGGTGAATCCTCGATCGAGATCGCGTTGCCGGTCTACGCCAATGGAAGCGCCATCCGCTACTACAACGGATTTATCAAGAATTGCTCGGCGAACGGTGCAGTCTCGCCCAACTTGTACCCCATCTAGTAAAACTGAGTCGGTGATTAATGCGCGTGAATGAACTCGCACATTAGGGGACAGGACGCTTCGTTCGACAATGCCTCCGGATACAACCGTTCCCAAAGAAACAATTGAGTCGGTGGTTCGACCTTGATTACCTTCGCCGTCATGCACAAACTTTGCAGGCGGCAGGTTCACTTGCTGGGTAAAAATGGGCCACTGTTCGTTGTAGAGATTGAACACAGGCATCACAGAGATTAGGTCCATATGCGCTTCGTAGTAGGAATCGATGGATCCCACATCGCGCCAGTAAGACTTGTCCCTATCTGTTGATCCAGGAATCTCGTTGTATGTGAAGTCGTAAACACCCGCGTCCTGCCTGGATACGAAGTAAGGGATGATGTCACCACCCATGTCGTGTTCGGAGTCTTCGAGAGTTCCGTCGTGTTCTATCGCGTCAATAAGGGCCTGAGCCGAGAAGACATAATTGCCCATTGAGGCAAGCACTTCACCAGGAGACTCGGCAAGCGGCTTTGGATCACGCGGTTTTTCTCGAAATGCTCCGATTCTCTTTGGATCCGATTCACTAGTTTCAATAACCCCGAATGAGCTTGCAAGTTCAATTGGCTGACGGATTGCAGCAACAGTCACTCCAAGACCAGAAGCTATGTGGGCTTCAATCATCTGAGAAAAGTCCATACGATAAACGTGATCGGCACCGACCACCACAACAATGTCGGGGGATTCATCGCTAAGTAAGTTCATGCTCTGCAGAATTGCATCGGCGCTTCCGGAGAACCAGCGCTTTCCCAGACGCTGCTGCGCTGGAACGGAAGCTACGTAGGAACCCAACAGGGGAGACATGCGCCACATCTGAGAGATGTGTCGGTCCAAGCTGTGTGATTTGTATTGAGTGAGCACCACGATTCGACGAAGTCCAGAGTTCACGAGATTCGACAGTGCGAAATCAATAAGGCGATAGCTTCCGCCAAAGGGCACAGCAGGCTTTGCGCGTTCGGCACTTAGGGGCATAAGGCGCTTGCCTTCGCCGCCTGCTAACACCATCCCGAATATTCGCAAAGCGTTCATAATCATGATGTTAGAGCAGTTTCTCGAATCTGTGTGGCCTGACGGTAGCATCGTAAACATGAGAGTGGATGTCATAAGCAAGGAGTACCCGCCGACCATCTATGGCGGGGCAGGTGTCCACGTCTCCGAGCTAGTTCGAGTGCTCCGGGCTCACATTGAAGTCAAGGTCCGAACCTTTGGTGAGAATCGAAACGAATCAGACACTTTCTCATACCCACTTCCGGCCTCGTTTGAGCAAAGCAATCCGGCGCTTCAGACCCTGGCAGTTGATTTGGCAATGGTTCCAGACATTGCAGGGGCTGATCTGGTTCACTCGCACACTTGGTACTCAAACTTTGCAGGCCATACCGCCTCAATACTTCACGGCATTCCTCATGTGGTCACAGCTCACAGTTTGGAGCCGCTCAGACCATGGAAGCTTGAGCAACTCGGCGGCGGCTACCGACTAAGTTCTTGGATTGAAGAAACCTCCTACGCAAGTGCAAAGCGAATTATTGCTGTCAGTGAAGGCATGCGCCGCGACATCCTTAGGTGCTATCCGGATGTAGATCCCGCAAAGGTTTCAACGATTCACAATGGCATTGACCTTTCAGCTTTTCAATCTGTGTCCGAACCAGACACAGTCCGCTCACTAGGCGTCGACCCTGATTCACGTAGTGTGCTTTTCGTTGGAAGAATCACCCGACAAAAAGGTTTGAAATACCTGCTGAAAGCTGCAAAGTCCCTGCCTGCAGACGTGCAGCTTGTTTTGGCAGCAGGAGCTGCAGACACCCCGGAAATTCTTGCGGAAGTTTCTGAACTTGTTCGGGAACTAGGAGAGTCAAGACCAGGAGTTATCTGGATCAAAGAACAGCTATCGAGAAAGCAGCTGGTTGCCCTGTTGTCAGCGGCAACCGTATTTGCTTGTCCTTCAATTTATGAACCGCTGGGAATTGTCAACCTTGAAGCTATGGCTTGCGGTACCCCAGTAGTTGCTACAGCCACTGGAGGAATTCCTGAAGTGGTATCTCACGGAGAAACCGGGCTTTTAGTTCCGATAGATCAAGTAGATGATGGTTCTGGTACCCCCATAAACGAAGCTGAATTTATCGATGATTTTGCGGCTAGCTTGAATGAGCTTCTAGCTAGTAAGGACCTTCAGAAGTATTCCAAGGCAGGCCGCCAAAGAGTGGAAGACAATTTCTCTTGGGAAAAAATTGCCCGCGAAACAATAGCGCTCTACCAAAGCGCTCTAGCCTGAATCGTCTAGGCTCGAATCATGAGCCTGGTTCTTGATTTCAACAACGTCACGGTACTTAGAGACCAAAGACCAATCCTAAACAACGTCGATTGGCAGGTTCAATCCAACCAACGCTGGGTCATAGTTGGCCCCAATGGTGCAGGAAAGACGACTTTACTGAGAGTCGCAGCTTCCCAGATCCACCCCTCCACTGGCACAGCAAAGTTGCTGGGCTCAACTCTTGGGGAAGTGAATGTTTTTGATCTTCGAACTCGAATCGGGTTCGCCTCTAATGCGATGAGCGTTCACATTCCTAACTCGGAGACCGTTTTGGATGCGGTCATGACCGCCAGCTATGGAATCACGGGTCGATGGAATGAGAAGTACGACGATGTTGATGAACGAAGAGCAAGGCGAGTTTTGGCGGAGTGGCAGCTTGATGAGCTTGCCGATCGTCCTTTTGGAACCCTGAGCGATGGAGAAAAGAAGAGGGCTCAAATCGCGCGGTCTGTAATGCCTGACCCAGAGCTGCTGCTGCTAGATGAACCCGTTGCAAGCCTTGATATGGCCGCTCGCGAACACACGATCTCAGTACTAGGAAGCTACGCCTCTGCGCCAAGTGCTCCAGCAATCATCATGGTGACTCACCACATAGAGGAGATTCCAAAAGGCTTTTCCCATGCCCTTATCTTGTCCAGGGGGCAGGTCTATGCGGCCGGGGAAATCGACTCAACCCTCACTACAGAGAAGATCTCCGGGGCCTTCGGTTTTGGCCTCGAAGTGACCAAAGACGGGGATAGATTCAGGGTCAAGGCCCGAAACTAGGTCCTAGTTTTTTCGTATTTTGCTCTGGTATAGTTGGGAAGTTGCCGAAACAGGCAAAAAATCCATTTGAGAAGGTATTTGAACATGAAGTCAGAAATTCACCCAACTTACCAGGCCGTTATTTTCCGCGACCTTGCTTCCGGTGAAAGCTTTCTAACTCGTTCTACCCTTTCAAGCACAAAAACAATGAAGTGGGAAGACGGCCAGGAATACCCAGTATTCGATGTTGAAATTTCATCAGCCTCGCACCCTTTCTACACAGGCAAGCAGCGAATCATGGACTCCGCTGGCCGTGTGGAGCGCTTCAACGCTCGTTACAAGAAGTTCGGCTCCTAAAGCTTTAGCGGCCAGCCTCGCTGGATCGTAAAGTCTGGAGAACTTCCTCTCCTAAATTTTTCATACGAGGCGTCCTGAGCAGCACTCCACTCAATCTGAGAATTGTGCAAAACACTCAAATCTTCCGGAAGTTTTTCTGAGTACTTTTTTGCAATTGCCTGAGCAACGCGTCCAGCAGCAACCGCATCGGCAGTTGCATTGTGGGCGTCTTCCAAGTTGACTCCGTAAATCCTCGACGCAACTTCCAGGGTTCGCTTTCCCGAGCGATAGGTGTCCACAAATTTGTCTAACACCATAGGGTCAATTACTGGCATTGGGTTCTCGATTGGCTCTAGCCCATGGCGAAGAGCTTCATAGTGCAAAATCGTGAAATCGTAGGGTGCGTTGAAAGCAACAACGGCAAGTCCCTTCGCAAAGAAACCGCGAAGAGTTTCGAGAAGCTCTCCAACGACTTCTTCAGCAGGTCTCCCATTAGCTCTGGCAATCTCAGTTGTGACTCCATGAACGTTTGAAGCCCCCTCGGGAATTTCAATCCCAGGATCGGCAAGCCACTCCTTATTTGATCCAATGACATTGCCATCTTCATCAATCTCCACGGCGCAAGCTGTGACAATGCGTGCTTCTCGGAGATCGAGCCCTGTGGTTTCCAGGTCAAAAACTGCAAGATTCTTTGACCACTGGGGCCGTTCGGCAAACTCAAACATAATCTGGTCATCCACACTCAAAGACTAGGCCAGAGAGCGAGCAATGGAGAGTTTGGCTTGGGCGGTGTTGAAAACATCCAATCTAGACTTGGAGGGTGCTTTCACAGAACCTTTCCCAATCAGCCCGCTCCAGAGGAATTCGTCGAACCGTTTCGGTAGATGGAGTGGCCGGCGTCTACTTTGAGTATCCAGCGATTGAAGAAGGTGCCGAAACGCTTGTGATGATTCACGGATACCGAGGTAATCACCGAGGTCTTGAAGCGATAGCAGCCGGGCTATCAAAGTATCGAGTTCTAATTCCTGATTTACCTGGCTTTGGCGAATCATCACCGCTTCGAAGCGAGCATTCCATTCAGGCATACTCTGATTGGCTCAGAGGATTTCTTGAAGAACTTGGAATCCAAGACCGGGTGCACTTGATGGGGCACAGCTTTGGCTCATTGGTTGTTGGCTATTACGCGACAAAACATTCACCAAAATCCGTTGCTTTAGTAAATCCAGTTTCAATGCCCGCGCTCGAGGGGCCACGTGCAGCGCTTACGAACCTGACAAAGATCTATTACGCTCTAGCTTTGTTTGCGCCAAGGTTCGCAGGGGAGTGGCTGCTCAGAAACAAAATGGCAGTAATGGTGATGAGTGTTGTTATGGCGAAAACCAAGAACAGATCACTTAGAAGGTGGATACACGATCAACACCTGTCAAATTTCAGCGATTTTGCCTCAGTTGAGGTTGCAACTCAAGGGTACGAGGCGTCTATCTCAACTGATCTTTCAAAGCTCGCAGCCGCAATCGAAGCCCCTGTTCTAGTTGTGGCTGCAACTCTAGATGACATAACCGACATTGAATCACAGAGACGAGTAAGCAAGCTTTATCCCAACTGCTCTTACCGTGAAATCCAAGATGTTGGCCATCTTGTGCATTACGAAGCACCGGATCAAGCAGCTGCTTTCATCTCTGAATTTTTGGATCAGCTCAAATGAAGTTGATCTTCGACTGCAGATTCATTCGAATAGACAATCACGACGGAATCTCAAGGTTCTCCAGCGAACTTTTCACAGCGATTTCCAGAAAAACTAACGTCACAGCCCTAATCAGCGATGAACGGCAGCTCAAATGGCTACCTGCTGAAACTAACTATGTCCTGGGCAACGACCCGACAAAACCTTTAGCGGAACTATTTCTCCCGGTTATGCTCAACAAAATTGGCGCTACTCATGTGTTTTCACCTATGCAGACCATGGGAACTCTCGGTAAGAAGTACAAGCTTGTTTTGACCCTTCACGACCTGATCTACTACTCGCATCCGAAAGCCCCGACATTCTTACCCCTTCACGTGCGAATCGCATGGCGCATCTACCACCTAAGTTTTCTTGCTGTACGAATCCTGCTGAATCGTGCAGATGCCGTGACAACGGTTTCGGAAACGAGTAAGCAGCTAATCGAGCAGAAAAGACTAACCAAGCGGCCCGTTCACGTCATCTACAACGCTCCGACAAGGGATTCAATTGACGTTGCTTCCGTTTCGCAATCAACTATTACCCGATCGAAGCGGCTTGTCTACATGGGTAGCTTTATGGAATACAAGAACGTTGAAACACTGATTGCAGCTATGGACCTTCTTCCGGAGTACACACTTGTCTTGCTCAGCAAGGTTTCCGAGAAGCGCAAGAGGAAATTGCTGGAACTAGCTGGGCAATCCAGTAGCCGCATTGTCTTCAGAAATGGTGTGAGCGAAGAAGAATACTCAAAAGAGCTGGCAACAGCATTTGCTCTAGTGTCGGCCTCTAAGGATGAAGGGTTCGGGATTCCACTGGTTGAGGCAATGCAGCACTCAACACCTTTGGTTGTTTCAAATATTGCTATCTTCAAGGAAGTTGCTCAAGACGCAGCTGTTTATTTCAATCACAATGATCCAATTGAATTCGCTGCAGCCATTCGATCCCTAGAGGTTCCAGCAGAATGGGAGAAACTAAGCACCAATTCTCGACAAAGAGCGGATTTTTTCAATTGGGATAGGTCAGCTGACTTGCTTCTGGAAGTTCTGGAACAAATCTAAGGAGCTAACGGCTCCAAAGAATATTTCCGAACTTTCCAGATGTTACTTGAATGCTCGACCACGTTAAGCGACGCGTTACCCAGTCTTTCACCGTCTCTTGGAAGTTCATTGTTGCTTACTTCAGCTAATAATGACCTGATAAGTGCCCCGTGGGAAATCGCAAGTACTCTTTTTCCTGCGAAGTTCTTAGACATAGTGTTCAACAGCAGTTTTGAACGTTCCTGCAGTTGCGTTCTGCTTTCTCCGCCAGGAATCTCATCGAGGTTCGCGTACTTCGCCCGCCACTGTTCGTGAGAAAGACCCTCAGCCTCGCCGAACGATCTTTCGATTAGCAGCTCTTGTTCAACAATCTCAGGAAAGCCAACGTGACTTGCAATAATCTCAGCTGTCTGTCGCGCTCTCGAAAGTGGGGAAGTCAGAACCAAGTCCCACTCTTCAGCCCTTATAGCCTTGGCAGCAAGCTTGATCTGTTCAATTCCCGTTTCGTTCATGGGTATGTCTGTCACACCCTGAAGCAAAAAATTAATGTTCCAATCAGTCTGACCGTGGCGTAAGAGCCCGAAATGTGTCTCAGTCAATCAACAACTCCTCAAGAGCAACAGACGTTGGTGCTTCGATCTTGGCAAGGGCAATTTCGTCTGCTTTTGTCGGTCCGACATTTACAATCACGATTGGCTTTCCGGCTTTGTTTGCTGCTCGTGCAAATCGCATTCCGCTATTCACAGTTAGGGAGCTTCCTGCAACTAACAAGGCATCTGTGCGCTCCAACTGTTCCATGGTCGATGTGACCCTCTCTGTTGGCACACTCTCTCCAAAAAACACCACATCGGGCTTTAGGATTCCGGAACAATCAGGGCACTTGGGAACCTGGAAGTTCGCGGTCGCTTCTATTTCAGCATCTCCATCCGGTGTAAATTCCACAGATAAGTCTTTTTGAATACCTGGATTGAGTTTTTCAATCATCGAGTCCATGACTGAACGTTCAATAGAGACTCGACAAGACATGCAAATAACCTTGTCCAACCTGCCGTGGAGCTCTGTCACTTTCCTTGAACCTGCTTGCTGGTGTAACGAATCCACGTTCTGAGTGATTATGTGCGAGATTCGACCAAGACTTTCAGCCTGAGCTAGTGCGAAGTGACTGCCGTTGGGCTTGGCATTTGCGATAACCGACCAGCCAACATAACTTCTGGCCCAATATCTCGCTCGAGCATCTTGGGATCCCATAAACACGTCAAACGTCATTGGATGGCGCTCAGTTTTTCCTTCGCCTCGGTAATCGGGGATTCCCGACTCGGTTGAGACTCCAGCACCGGTGAGAACAAGTATGGACTTTCCGGCGAGTTGTTCGCGAGCATAGTCAATACCGAAGCGAGCCGCCTCGGATAAAGTCAATGGGTTGGAGTCAATCGTGGACATTGAGCCAAGTCTAAGTTAGGTGAACGGCAGTGATTAAATACCTCGGTTCCAAGAGGGCTCTAATGCCCGTACTTGAGACCTTGTTTGCTGCCAGTGAGGCGTCTACCGCAGCCGATCTATTCACGGGAACCACGAGAGTTGCAGCCGCTATGAAATCCGCAGGGATGACGGTCACTGCAGTTGATACCGCAAGTTACTCAGAGGTCTTCGCGAAGACGTACATAGAACTTGACGCCGACAAGGTAAACGCCAAAGAACTTGCTGATGCTGTGGCGCAATTGAATTCACTTCCTCCATCTTCTGGATACTTCACCGAAGTTTTTTGTGAGAAAGCAAGATACTTTCAGACTAAGAACGGCGAACGAATCGATGCAATCAGAAACTTCATCGAGTCCCAATACAAGGAAAGTTGGCTGTATTTCCCACTTTTGTCCAGCTTGTTGATAGCTGCTGACAAGGTTGATTCCACAACCGGGGTTCAAATGGCTTATCTCAAGTCTTGGTCAAGACGGAGTTTTCTAGATCTTGAATTGGTGACTCCGGAACTTCTAAGCGGTAGCGGTCGGTCGGTTCGTGGCGATGCCATCGAGGAGGCTAAGCAGTTGAATTCCATAGACCTTGCCTATCTTGACCCGCCCTACAATCAGCACCGCTACTTCGGCAATTACCACATTTGGGAAACTCTGGTCCGTTGGGATGAGCCGGAGTATTACGGCATAGCTAATAAACGAGTTGATACAAGATCCGCAGAAAACAAGAGTGCTTTCAATTCAAAACTCACACTGCCGTCAGCCCTTAGGTCACTGATCTCGAACCTGGATGCAAAGACACTGGTTCTGAGCTACAACAACGAGTCTTGGTTGTCTCGACGCGAACTTACTGACATGTGTTCAGGATACGAATCAGTCACAATTCTGGATTTTGACTCCAAGAGGTATGTCGGTTCGCAAATTGGTGGATACAACCAATCGGGGGAGTTGGTTGGAAAACCTGGGGCACAGAGAAATCTTGAACACATCGTGATCGCAGGCAAGCAGAAGGAAGTCTCGAAAATGGTCAAGGCGCTGGCCCAATAACGTTCGCACTAGATTTAGCCTTGTACAAGAAACCAGCTATAGAGGGGTTCGTGATGAGCACAGAAGACAAGCTTGAACCAGACGAGCTCATGGATCTAATCGAGCAAGCCCTTGATTCTTCGAATTTGTCCAGTCTTGCATCGCTTGCAAGGAAGCTAAAGGCAGGCGAGCTTGTCTCGTTAATTGAACGACTCAACGAAACTGAACGCGCAGTCGTTTATCGCGTGCTGCCTAAATCTGTCGCACTGGAAGTTTTTGAGTCTTTGGCTCCGGCGCTCCAAGGCGAACTGCTTGAGGAATTGAGCTCAGAAGAAGTGTCTGGCATTTTTGCAAAGCTTGATCCCGACGATCGCGTTGGGCTTTTGGATGAACTTCCGGCCAGTGTCGCAAACAAGCTACTAACCGGTTTGTCAGCAAGAGAACGCGGCCTAACCAGTGAAATACTCGGCTACAGTCAAGGCTCGATCGGACGGCGCATGAGCCCTGAGTACATCGCAGTCAAGAGCTCTGACAGCGTTTCCCAGGCACTAGCCAAGGTGAAAAGTAAGTTGCAATCTGCGGAGACTATCTACACTCTTCCCGTTATTGACTCTTCAAGAGAACTTGTCGGTGTGATAAGCCTTAGAGACTTGATGCGCACAGCTTCGCGGGTCAAAGTTTCCAAAGTTATGTCAGAGCCTTTGATGGTGAGCGCAACAGACGACGAAGAGTTTGCAGCACGTACTTGCGCGGACCTAAAAGTTCTAGCCCTACCTGTTGTCGATAACGAGAAGCGCTTGGTCGGGATTTTGACGGTTGACGACGCATTACGAATTCTGGAGCAGGAAGAATCCGAGGACGCTGCTCGTACAGGAGGTGCAGAGCCGCTTCGAAGGCCATATCTTTCTACTCCAGTATTTGCAATTGTGCGCTCACGAGTTATTTGGCTTTTGGTTTTGGCTTTTGGTGCAACCTTCACAGTTTCGGTACTCGGGGCATTCGAGGCTGAGATTGAACAATTGGTTGTTCTTACGCTGTTTGTGCCACTTCTAATCGGACTAGGTGGCAATACAGGTAATCAAGCAGCAACCACGGTCACCCGTGCTCTAGCTCTTCAAGACGTCCGAACTAGAGACGTTTGGCAAGTGCTCTTTCGGGAACTTAGAGTCGGGGCACTTCTTGGTCTATTGCTTGGTTCGCTTGGATTCGGACTGGCGTCAGCATTTTTCGGATTAGAAATCGGCACGGTTATCGGCCTGACGCTGTTTTCAATATCTACGGTTGCAGCAACAGTGGGTGGGGTTATGCCGTTGGTTGGACTCGCGCTCAGGGCTGATCCAGCTGTGTTCTCCAACCCGTTCATCACAACATTTGTGGATGCAACAGGGCTCGTTATCTATTTCTTGATTGCAAAGGCAGTCCTGGGGATCTAAACCTTTAGTGATGCATCTGTGTCCGAGAGGGGACTTGAACCCCTACCCCCTTGCGAGGACTAACACCTCAAGCTAGCGCGTCTACCATTCCGCCACCCGGACGTGACTTCTGTTTCGGCCCCAATGTTAGCACGACGAAATCCTTTGCCTTCTCGAGGTGCTTGGAACCAAAGCCGATTGCGGGTAGTTTTGGTCTATGGCTACTGACCCGAGAAATGCACTGAACCAACTTATTGCTTCTCTCGAAAAGCACTACGAAGCCGTAAGTGCCAAAAGAGGCGATGAAGATTCAAGCGTTGAGCAGGCTTACTATCAACTCGAGGACGCCTTCTTGAATTATGAAGAATCACTGGGCACCGAGCACGGTGAATTTCTCCCGTTTACTGTGTCTGAAGACGATCAGTGAGTTTCTTTGAAGCCCTAATTCTTGGACTAGTGCAGGGCCTTACCGAGTTTTTACCAATTTCATCTTCTGCACACGTGCAGATAGCGCAGCAGCTAATGAATCTTTCTGAGCTATCGAGGCCTCAACTCACGGCCTTTATTGCAACAATTCAACTTGGAACCGAGATTGCGGTCGTTGCTTACTTTCTAAAGGACATCGGTCGCATCGGGTCTTCATGGCTCCGTTGGTCAGTTAAGCCACAGTCAAAGATGACTAGCGATACCAAACTAGGTTGGCTCATCATTATTGGGACACTACCAGTGGTAATTCTGGGATTGTCCTTCAGGGACTTTATTGAAAACGATGTTCGAAATCTCTGGGTAATCGCGTACACCCTCATCGGCTTCGGTCTCTTGCTTGGAATTGCGGACGTCTTGGGCAGAAGAACAAGGAACATCAAGGACCTCACCTGGTCTCACGGTGTGATGTTTGGAGTTGGCCAAGCCTTGGCGTTAGTTCCTGGAGTCTCTCGTTCTGGCGGAACCATCACCGTTGGTTTGATGCTCGGATACACAAGAGAGGCTGCCGCTAGGTACAGCTTCCTGTTGGCTATTCCAGCTGTATTGGGCTCTGGTCTATTTCAGTTCATCAGCACATTCGGTGATTTGAATCAGGAACTACTTGCGGCAACGATTGTTGCCACTGTTGTTTCCGGTGTTGTTGGACTCAGCGTGATCCATTACTTGTTGAAGTATCTTCAGAAGGGTTCGTTTTTGCCCTTTGTAATCTGGCGCGTGGGTGTGGGAATCTGGCTGCTTGTCATGTTGACAACAGGCGCCCTCGTTGCCTAGTTCTCCGGTGGCTTCTCTTCCGATTGAAGAAATTTTTCCAACTCACGCGCGATAGCTTCGCCGGAGGCTGCTTCAGACTCAAATTCGTCGCGATTTTTCTCTAGCTGCTGAATATATCCAGCCATCTCTTCATCATTTTCTGCAATCTCGTCAATACCGCGTTCCCACTCGAAAGCTTGATCTGCAAGGTCTCCTTGTGAGAAGCTCACGCCAAGCATCTTTTCAAGTTCAGCCATTAGTGCCAAGGTAGCTTTTGGTGAAGGGGAGTTGTGCACGTAGTGTGGCACTGCAGCCCAAAGTGCCATGGTTGGAATACCAGCCGCTTCCAAAGCTATTCCGAGTGTTGACAAAATTCCCACTGGACCCTCATAGCTACTGCGCTCAACGTTCATTGCAGAGCGAACTTTCTCGTTCTGACTTGTAGCGTTCACGGTGATTGGTCGCGTGTGTGGAGTGTCGGCAAGCATGCCGCCAAGAAAAATGACCGCTTCAATCTCACGGTCTTCAATCATTTCAAGCACCTCTGCAGTGAACGCTTTCCACCGTCGTGCTGGTTCGGTTCCAATTAGGACACTGAATCGAGAAAGTTCTGGGTCTTTATCATTCGAGATCATAAATGCAGTCCCGGGCCAAGTCAGTTCTCGCTCTCCAGACTCATCAAATGAAACCGATGGCCTGGTGAATTGGAAATCGTAATAGTCCTCGGAGTCAACCTCGGCAGCTACTTGGCATGAAAGAGCGTCACTAATCAACTTGGCAGCTGAGCTGGCTGATTCGGCGGCGTCGTTCCAGCCCTCGAAGGCGCAAATGAGCACTCTGCCGCCAAAAATACTGTTGCCGCTAGTCACTTTATGAAATCTTGCCCTTTGATTGCTGAGTTGGTTTAGATGGCTTAACTGTAAGGCTAAATCCCAAAGCTAGACTTCAACCATCATGATTTTCAAGCAACTTCCAGCAGCCGTTCTATGGGACATGGATGGCACGCTAATTGACTCAGAGCCCTACTGGATGAAAAGCGAGGGCGCTTTTGCCAAAGAAAACAACAGCAGCTGGAGCGAGCAGGATGGCCTGAGCTTGGTAGGCATGTCGTTGTACGACTCATCCAAGATAATCAAGGAAAAGGTAGGTTCTGATCTCGAACCAGAGCAGATTATCCAGAAACTAACCGACGAAGTCGCCGCACAGCTCAAGCAAGAGATCCTATGGCGGCCAGGTGCCAGAGAGCTTCTGATACTTCTTCGCAAGAAGAAAATAAAGACTGCCCTCGTAACAATGTCGATGCATCGCATGGCGCAACAGGTCGTTGATGCGATTGGTTTTGACTGCTTTGATGTTGTTGTAGCGGGGGACGATGTAAGACAAGGCAAGCCTCATCCTGAGCCATATCTGAAAGCTGCTGAGCTTCTTGGGGTACGTCCCGAAGACTGTGTTGCATTCGAAGACTCGTTGACCGGGCTTCGTTCTGCTGAAGCAGCAGGCACCAAGGCCGTGGGCATCAAAAACATCGTCGAGATCCCGAGTCAACCTGGGCGCATTCTTTGGCCAACACTGGAAGGTGTGTCCATTTCAGATCTTCGGGGGTTATTCAAGTGACAAAACGGACTCACCTTTTCAAAGCGGGAGACAAAGTCCAACTCACAGGACCAAAGGGCAGACTAAACACCATCACACTGGTCAAAGGCGGTGCCTTCGGTACACACCGCGGTGACCTAAAGCACGACGATGTGATTGGGAAAGCTGACGGGTCAGTTGTTGCAAATCAGAATGGTGTTGAGTATCTGGCGTTGAAGCCACTGTTGAATGATTTTGTTCTGTCGATGCCCAGGGGAGCAGCAATTATCTACCCCAAAGACGCAGCACAGATTCTCGTCGAAGGCGACATCTTTCCGGGTGCGGTAGTTGTGGAGGCAGGGGTTGGATCCGGAGCTCTCAGTATGTATTTGTTGCGGGCTATTGGAGACTCCGGTGAGCTTCATTCATTTGAGCGCCGCTCAGAGTTCGCAGAGATTGCAGCGGGCAACGTAAAGAGTCAGACGGGTTCGAACCCCAAGAATTGGAAGATACACCTTGGAGATCTTCAAGAACAACTTCCCAAGAAGCTCAAGGCGCAAAGTGTAGATCGAGTAGTGCTTGACATGCTGGCTCCATGGGAATGCATCGAAGCATGCGCTACTGCGCTTGCACCAGGTGGACTAATCATTGTTTACGTTGCCACTGCAACACAGCTGTCGCGAGTCGCCGAAGAACTAAAAGCTTCACAGTTGTTCACCGAGCCAAATGCATTCGAAACTATGGTTCGACCTTGGCACCTTCAAGGCCTTGCAGTTAGACCAGAGCACCGAATGATTGCTCACACTGGGTTTCTACTAACAGCGCGACGCCTTGCTCCAGGAGCTGTACTGCCACAGTTCAAATCCAAGGTGAAATCAACCGAGTACAAAGACGAGGACATCCTTGCTTGGAACCCAGATGGGTTAGGGGAGCGCAAAGTTTCAGAGAAGAAGCTACGCAAAACTGTACGAAAGGCCACTTCCTAGGCTTGAAGTGGGCTTTGCTTGTGGCCAGTAAACTTAAGACCAACTCATCTAGAAAGTAGCCCCCTCTTGAACAAATCCATCCTTGTGCTCTCGAGCCTTCTGCTGACAGCGTCGCTTACAAGCTGCGCACCGGCCCAAAATCTCGCCTGCGCGCAGTTCAAGACTGGGGAGCAGGTTGAAACCATTACAGTCTCGGAGACTCTTGGCGAGCAGCCAGTTGTTAGCTTCCCATCTCCGTTGAACGCTGAATCTGTCCAAGCGCGAGTTGTTGTCGAAGGGGACGGTCCAGTTTTTACCGGAAGAAATCTTGTCGAGTTTGAATTTGCTGGCTACAACGGCGGAAGCGGGCAGCTGATTCAGCAGTCAAGCTTTGATGGCACCGAAACACCGAGTGGAACATTTGGACCTGGTCAGGTTCCAAACTTCTGCGAAGCACTTGCTGGAGCTAAAGAAGGCTCACGCATCGTGGCCATTATTCCTCCAGATCAAGCTCATAACGGCGAAGGAGTTCCAGCTCTCGGTGTTGGACCAGCTGACTCGTTCGTTTTCGTCATTGATCTAAAGCGTGTATTTCTAGAAAAAGCCACAGGATCAAGTGTCGGTGCAGAAGCTGGTTTTCCTAGCGTTGTGACTACACCAGAAGGAGTTCCTGGAATCACGATTCCAAACACACCGGCTCCGACCGAACTCAAGGTTGCACAGTTGATTCGTGGAAATGGCGACATCGTGCAAAAGGGTCAGCTGGTGACAATGCACTACAGCGGTTTCGTTTGGGACAGCTCTGAGAAGTTCGACTCTAGCTGGGACACTGGTCAGCCTGCTCAATTCCAGATGCAAGATGGAGCGTTGATTGAAGGATTTCTCTCTGCAGTTGTCGGCCAACCTGTGGGGTCCCAGATCATTGCGGTTATCCCACCGGCTCTTGGCTATGGGGACGCTGGTGCAGGAACAATCCCACCTGGTGCGACTCTAGTGTTTGTTATCGACATCCTAGGCACAAGCAACTAACTCAAATGCCAGAAAAGATTGATCTATCGGAGCGATTGTTCAATCTCACATGCGCTCTACTTGTCGCAGGAAACGGTCTATCCAAATCTGAGATCTTTGCAACGGTTCAGGGCTACAAAGAGATTTATGTTCCAGGTGGGGACACCACTGCAATAAACAGGATGTTTGAACGCGACAAGACTCTATTGACTCGTGCGGGCATTTCTTGGAGGTCGTTCATTCCAAAAGAAGCAATGGATGACAACCAGGAGTTTCGCTACCTAATTGCAAATGAGGACTTCGTCTGGCCAAAAGGTTTGACTCTTTCTTCTAAACAAGTGGCGCTACTCAATCTGGCAGCGCAAGTCTGGGCTAAAGCATCGCTTTCTTCAGATGCCAACCGCGCAATACATCGGATCAGGGCAATGGGCGACAAAGCCGACGGCAGTTCCCTGATTGGCATCGCGCCAAGAATTAGAACCCATGAACCTTCTTTTCTTCCTCTATCAACTGCAATTGAGTCCTGTTCGAGAGTTTCGTTTGATTACTTGAAGCCAGGTGAATCGCAGGCTAGCGTTCGCAACATAGAGCCTTGGTCTTTGCAGAACATTGGTGGCCAATGGTTATTGGTTGGTTTTGACCTGGATAGACAAGAGCCAAGGAATTTTCTTCTGAAGCGCATCGTCTCAGAAATAGACATTCAAGATGTGACTTTCGAGGCGCCATCCAAGGCAGAAGTATCTGCCACGCTTTCAGACCTTGAACTTCATAAGCAGTCTCAAGAGGCCAGAATCAAAGTTTTGCCAGCAAGCGCGGCATGGTTCCATTTCGATTTGCCTTCTGACCAAACTGAATTCTTGACTAACTTTATGGATCTTCATTTGTTTGCCGAAGAGCTTATGGAGTTCGCGGATGAGATCGAGATTTTGTCGCCGCAGGATCTTGCAGACCTAGTGCGTAAGAATCTTCAGCAGGTAAGTGATGCTCATGCCTAAGAGCTCAAACCTGAGCGGCGCCGACCGGTATAACTTCATGCTGGCCTTGACCGGCTACCTAATCAATCATCGGCAACAAAGCCTTTCGGATCTTGCAAAACATTTCCAGGTCAGTGAGAAAGAGATCAAGTCGGCTGTTGTGACGATATCGCTTTCTGGAGTGGGGATGTACCGTCCCGACGAGCTTTTCTTTCTTGACTATGACCTTCTTGAAGAAGGCATAGTCGATTTGAGTTTCGCGCCGACTCTCGAGGCAGTTCCAAGACTTTCGACGCGACAGGCAGCTGCGATAGCAAGCGGTCTCGCATACCTTCTAGAACTAGTTGATCCGACTGAGCAGAAGCAAATCCAGGAGTTGCTAGAAATTCTTGGTGAGGGTGCATTGAGCACCAAAGAGCTTCCGTTTATGGTTCAGCCAAATCGTGGCGATACTGACTTGGGTTTAGCAAGAGCCGCAGTAGCTGAATCAAGGGTCCTAAAGTGCTCTTACATAAACTCCAGTGGTGAAGTTTCAGAAAGAGAGATTGAACCTCTCCAGCTTGAATCAAGAGAGACCAATTGGTACCTAAAAGGGTTTTGCAGGACCAACCAAGAACCCAGAGTCTTTAGGCTCGATCGCATGCGGGACATTCAGCTACTAGAGCATTTTTCTGAAAGGCGGGCTGAGGTGGAAAACGACGGCAACATTTATGCTGTTCGTGAATCAGATACCGAAGTATTGTTCGAAGTTGACCCAGAAGCATTTGCTCTCATTGCCGACTACAAACCTGAATATGAGATCGCAGGCAACAAGAGTGTCCAAGTGACAATCCCAATTGGGCAATTGGCAACTTTGGGCAAGATCGTAGCTAGATACAGCGGCAAAGTCCGTGTTCTAGCTCCTGAGGTAGCGCGTTCAGCAGTGCGAGAATATGCTCAAAGGGCTCTTGGAAATCTGGGTCCCGAACCCTTGGCGGAATAGGTTTTTTCATGGAATGGCTTGTTGCGGGCTTGTTTGCTCTTTTGATGTTGATTTGGTCAGTTATCTATTTGCTGCGGAAAGTTCTGCGGTTTGGCCCATCGGCAAAGGTACTAACCGAGCAGCTCGAGAAATTGGCGGAAGCAAATGCCAAAGCCCCCGAAGTTGCCAAGGCCTTGTCAGCGCTCGGGGATGACCCTGCGCTCCACGTAAACAGGCGCCAGCAGCTATTGCGTGAGGCAAGGGCGCGCAAGCGTGCCCGAGAGCGTAGGCTTAGGGATAGAGATTTTTAGCAAGAGATAGGGAAGCTAATGCGTTTACAGGGCTGGGAATGGATCATTATTCTGGCAATCGTTTTGTTGATCTGGGGTGGGCCAAAGCTTCCAGGTCTAGCTAAGTCACTTGCGCAGTCAATGCGCATTTTCCGCAAGGAGATAAAGACTACTGACGAAGCTAAGCCGGCTGACAAGCCTGCTGAGGGTGAAACACCCGCCGAAAAGTAAGTGGCAAGGAAGAAAAACCCCGACGCCAAAATGAGCCTTTCGGGGCATCTCAAAGAGCTACGCAATCGCCTCTTCTGGTCAGCTCTGTTTATCATTGGTGGCTCTGTTGCCGGTTGGTTCATGTTTGATTTCGTATTCAATGAGCTTCAACGTCCGATAGTCGAACTTGCTTCTCAACCTGGAAGCAACGCAACGATTAACTTCCCAACAGTAGTTTCAGCTTTTGACGTAAGGCTGCAGGTCTCAATATTTCTTGGCATTTTGATGAGCGCACCGGTGTGGCTCTATAACCTTTGGGCGTTTGTCACGCCTGGCCTAAAAAAACGAGAGAGACGCTACACAATCGGTTTTGTGTTTGCATCTGTTCCTCTTTTTCTTGGAGGTACGGCCCTTGCTTGGTCTTCTCTGCCGACCTTCGTAGTGGTACTAGTTGGATTTACTCCAGACGGAGCTGCCAACGTCATCAACGCAAGCGAGTACATTCTTTTCACGATCAGAATCCTGCTTGTTTTTGGGCTCGCGTTTGTTCTGCCAGTTGCTCTGGTCATGCTTAACTTTGCCGGCGTGATTACAGCCGAGAACATCATCAAGTCATGGCGAATGGCGGTTTTCGTATCTGCGGTAATTGGTGCAATTGCCACTCCAGTTGCCGAACCCATGGCCATGTTCCTACTGATGGTCCCGCTTTTGATTCTCTACTTTTTGGCAGCCGGCATCGCATACCTTCACGACAAGCGTGTGGCAAAGAAACTGGCAGCACTAGAACTAACTGAACCCCAAGACGCGAATTAGAACTTGTGGCTAACGAAGAGCTCAGCGCCGCGGAGCGTTATGCCCGGGCGAAAGTAAAACAGTCCGCTCCAAGCTATAACTCTTTCCTCGAGCTTCTTGATTTCGCGCTTGATCCATTCCAGGAACAGGCCTGCCACGCACTAGCAAAAGGCAAGGGTGTCCTAGTTGCTGCACCAACCGGGGCCGGAAAAACAATCGTTGGTGAATTCGCCATTCATCTAGCCCTTGAGAAGAACCAGAAAGTTTTCTACACGACGCCAATTAAGGCTCTTAGCAACCAAAAGTTTGCCGAGCTTGTAGCCAGGTACGGTCCTGAACGAGTTGGAATCCTTACCGGGGACACCAATACGAACTCTGACGCGCAGATCGTGGTCATGACGACCGAGGTGCTGC
>ERZ1022756.46-NODE-46-length-47554-cov-76.656772_pt1 | contig 47554 bp, 41 predicted proteins | sample MGYA00520902_ERZ1022756 | MGnify/ENA primary metagenome ERZ1022756 (study PRJEB33162, sample SAMN09537601) | freshwater metagenome | isolation source: freshwater | place: Canada:Alberta | collected 2017-07 | study: EMG produced TPA metagenomics assembly of the...
TGCCGCTAAAACGACGCAGAGTTTTGTTGAAACTATCCGGAGAAGCCTTTGGTGGTGGAACCGTTGGCGTGAATCCAGATGTGGTTGCCGAACTAGCCAAAGAAATCGCTGAAGGATCCAAATCAGCTGAAGTAGCAATCGTAGTTGGTGGAGGTAACTTCTTCCGCGGAGCAGAGCTATCTCAGCGAGGCATGGAACGCACTCGTGCTGACTACATGGGAATGCTAGGAACCGTCATGAACGCATTGGCGCTCCAAGACTTCCTAGAGCAAGCCGGAGTTAGCGTTCGTGTTCAGTCCGCAATCACCATGGCTCAAGTCACTGAGCCGTATATCCCACTCCGTGCAATTCGACACTTGGAAAAAGGAAGAGTTGTGATTTTCGGCGCCGGTGCAGGTCTTCCTTACTTCTCAACAGACACGGTTGCCGCTCAGCGCGCGCTTGAAATCAAGGCAGATGAAGTGCTGGTTGCCAAAAACGGCGTAGATGGCGTTTACTCATCAGACCCTAAGAAGAACGCAGATGCTAAAAAGCTTGAGAAGCTCACCTACCAGGAGGCACTAGTCCAAGGGTTGAAGGTTGTTGATGCAACAGCCTTCTCGCTCTGCATGGACAACAAGATGCCTATGCGCGTATTCGGCATGCAGGGCAAAGGTAACGTGACCGATGCCATCAAGGGCAAGAAGATCGGCACCACGGTCACCGCCTAGGTTTGAATTAACGAGAAAGAGAGCAGCAAATGATTGACGAGATTCTGAAGACGGCCACAGACAAGATGAGCAAAGCCGTCGAATCCGCCAAGGAAGACTTCGCAACAGTACGCACGGGACGCGCTAACCCACAGATGTTTCAGAAAATCATGGTCGACTACTACGGAACCGGAACTCCGTTGGCACAGCTCGGTTCTATCCAGAACCCAGAGGCCCGAACAATCGTTATCACCCCTTACGACAAGGGAGCCTTGGCTTCGATCGAGAAAGCCGTTAGAGATGTCCCAAACCTGGGGGCAACCCCAAACAACGATGGAACCATCATCCGAGTCACCCTTCCTGATCTCACAGAAGAGCGTCGCAAGGAGTATGTGAAGCTTGTGAAGACCAAGGCGGAAGACCATCGAGTTTCGGTACGCAACATTAGGCGCAAGGGAAATGAAGAACTTGACGCACTAAAGAAAGACGGTCACGTCGGTGACGATGAGCTAGCTCGTGCGCAGAAAGAGCTAGATGCCTTGACTAAGACTTACGTGGACGCTATCGATGACGCACTAAAGCGCAAAGAAGCCGAACTTCTCGAGGTATAAATCTAAATTGTCTGAGGTAAAGGCCCCAGGGGGCAGGTCGCTATCGAAGTCAGTTGCGGTTGGCTTGTTTCTTGCCGGTATCTTCTTGGCTTCAATTCTGGTTTACAAAGAGCTCTTTATTCTTCTAGCAATTGTTGCAACCGCCATCGGAGCCTGGGAGCTTTCCACTGCACTAAGAATTAAGGGCTGGTACGTTCCGCGAGTTCCCGCTGTAGTGGGGTCTGTGATCATCATGCCCGCAACTTACTACGGTGGTCCAGTTGTGCAGTGGCTCGTGAGCCTAGGAATCGTTGCAGCGCTAATTCTTTGGCGCACTGTGCATCTTCTATGGGAAAGACGCAAGGCAAACTTTCAAACATTTCTTCGCACCATTCGAGACTTTGGCGCCGCAGCCTTTCTCGTTATCTATTTACCGCTATCTCTAAGTTTTTCAATGCTCTTGCTTAGGCGTCCAGAAGACGGTGCCTACTGGGTGCTCACCTTTGTTGCTACTGCAGCTCTTATTGACTCAGCAGGCTACTTATTCGGAAGAGTCTTTGGTAAACACAAACTAGCTCCTGGAGTAAGCCCAAAAAAGACTTGGGAAGGCTTGCTAGCTTCGATTGTGATTGGCTCTGCCACAGCAATTTCACTTACAGTTTTCTTGCTTCAGGGCCCTTGGTGGGTTGGAGTCATTCTGGCGGCCGGAATCATTTTGGCAGCGGTCTTTGGAGACCTGGCCGAATCTCTCATAAAGAGAGATTTGGGAGTAAAGGATATGTCCAAACTTCTCCCCGGCCACGGCGGAATGATGGATCGGCTGGATTCTTTGCTTCCATCAGCTTTGATGACTTATTTAGTAGTGGTGGTTTTCTTTGGTTGAGACCCCCGGCTTTTCTAAGGTTCAGGGGATGGGATACAACCCAGAACAAGTCGATGCTCTTCTAGAACTAGCAAAACGGCAATACGAGTCTCCTGATCAGATCCTTCTTCGGGCATCTGATCTTCGAGGACTCAGACTGGATCTAGTAAGTGGTGGGTATTCGATTTCTCAGGTGGACGCTGCTCTGGATAACCTCGAAGATCATTTCATTCGGGCGGAGATAACTGCATTTAGAGAGCGTTTTGGTCAAGGAGAGTTAGCCAAGCGATTTGATGAATTGCAACAGGCGCTGTTTCCCAGGCTCGTTCGAGAAAAAGGTAAACGGTTCACCAAGGTATCTTGGCTATCTCGCGGCTATGACAAGAAGAAAGTAGATGAGCTCTGCGATCAATTGCTGACGCACTTCAATGGCGGTGTCAAGGTGCGCGTTGCTCAAGTTAGGCGAGCTCAATTCAGTGCAACCAGGTCAGGATATTCCATGCCCCAGGTTGATAGCTTTCTAGACAAGATCATTGAGGCGCTTCAACTTGAAATCACTGACTAGCTACGGCTGTCTTGGCTTTATTGCCATATTGTTTTTTATCTACGTAGCGCTTTTTGGATCGAGTGGGGATTCCACGCCAACTCCGAGCCCAACTCCTAGCGCAATTGAAACCGCAACTCCAACACCGGAACCGACTGAAACTGTGGACGCAGTTCCTAAAAAGAAGCGGGGTGAAGCCCTAAGGGCACTTGCAAAACTTCCCATCAAGGGTCGAGCTCCTCAGACGGGGTATTCCCGCGAGCTTTTCTCCGATGACTGGGACTACTACAACGGGTGCGACGTTAGGAACCGTATTCTGGCTAGGGATTTGATTCAGTACAACTATCGGTCTGATTCTTACTGCATCATTGAAAATGGAATTCTTGAAGACCCATTCACTGGGCAAGTTATTGCTTTTCAGCGCGGAGTTAGAACTTCACTAGATGTGCAGATCGATCACGTGGTCTCACTCAGTGATGCCTGGCAAAAAGGCGCGCAGCAACTAACTAGCTATCAGCGCTTCATGATCTACAACGATCCGCTAAACCTACTTGCCGTTTGGGGCCCTGCTAACAGCCAAAAGAGTGACTCCGATGCCGCAAGCTGGCTACCTTCAAACAAGAGTTTCAGATGCTCATTCGTGGCAAGACAGATTGCCGTAAAGGCGAAGTATGAGCTCTGGGTTACCCAAGCCGAGCACGACGCAATGGCCAGGGTTCTAGCAACCTGCCCCAAGAAGGGCCTTCCAAACTAGAGGTGCCTAGCCCTTCCGCAACACTCAAGGTACACTTGAAGGTCGCGGGTCAATTCTTTACGAGAGGGGTGTGTCATGGGTAAGTACGAAGCCATCAGACCAACCCTAGCCAAGCGAATAGTTCTTTCTTTCGATGATGCGCTTGCCAAGCGCGGGCTATCCAGACCTCACCTGCCAAGAGTTACCAAGGCTAGATCTTTCCCGGTACTCGGCTTTGTCTTTGTTGTGAGCTTGACCTTGGTTTACGTTGTGGATCCATACTCGGGAAATCTAGCCAGTGCGACAACTGTTCAGGTTTACGATCCAGATGACAAGCAGAACCAAAGCTTTGTTTTTGAGGAAGAGTACACCGTAAGTTTTGAGCGCGGGGGATACCGAATGATTTCAGGATCCGCTGCGAAGAGTTACTTTATTTTGGCCGCACCAATGCCAGCACCAGGAACCTCTCAGGCCTATGCCCTTGAGTACATCGCTAAGCGCGATTGGGGAATGGATCAGTTCTCCTGTCTTGTAAACCTTTGGAACAGAGAGTCGAACTGGCGGCATTTGGCTAAGAATCCTTCGAGTGGGGCCTACGGAATCCCGCAGTCACTTCCGGGAGAAAAGATGGCCACTGAGGGACCTGACTGGATGACAAATCCACAAACCCAAATTCGTTGGGGCGTGAAATACATTGCGGCCAGATACAAGAACCCTTGCGGAGCTTGGGCGCATTCTGAAGAACACAACTGGTACTGATGAAATCTCGTCGCAACCGCGGTTCCAAGTGGGGCGCCGAATTCCAACCACTTGACCTCGAAAGAGTTCGAATCGGCGCTAAGCGAACCGAACTAAAGCGCGGTGTCGAATACTCAGTTCAAACCACCTCTGGCCTTCGAGCCGAAGATGACAAAAGCTGGGTTTGCCCACATTGCCACCTTGGAATTTCTAGAGGCCAAAGCCATACCGTTGCATGGGACAGTGTTCGTGGAGTTGAAACCCGGAGACACTTCCACAACTCTTGTTGGAAGTCTTTTCAGGGGCCATTGCTTTGATTGAAATCACTTCCTCAACAGAGCTTCCTGCAAATAGGGAAGCTCTTACACTCTTTACCTCTGACAACCTAAAGCTTGTAGGCGAACTGGCTACTCCAATACTGAACAAACCAAAGGCCGTTCTGCTTACCCTGCACCCCCTGCCTACCCACGGCGGATTTATGGATTCACACATTTTGCGAAAGGCCGCCAACCGACTTCCAGCCATGGCAGATTTGGCAGTCCTAAGATTCAACACACGTGGAACTGAAAGCCCGCACGGGAAAAGTGAAGGGGGCTTTGGGGATGGCATTGATGAGGAGCGCGACTTTGAAGCAGCTCTTGAATTTCTAACTTCTCGTGATTTGGGCCCAATTTGGTTAGTGGGATGGTCTTTCGGTACTGAACTTGCCATAAAGTATGGATTCAACAAAGACATCGCGGGAGCGATTTTATTGTCTCCTCCACTTAGAAGAGCCGGCGAGCATGATCTAGTCAAGTGGGCGGGGAACGGTAAATCTCTGATTGCACTCATCCCAGAGCACGATGAATACTTACCCCCTGCTGCTGCTATCGAGCGCTTCTCCGTTCTCCCTGAAGCGGACGTGATCGCCGTGGATGGCGCTAAGCACCTCTGGGTTGGCGAATCGGCAACTAAGCGTGTACTGAATGAGATTGTCCGGGCAGTAAACCCGACCAAGTATCCGCTACCGGAAAGCTTCTAGCGCTTGTTTTGGCGAGGGATGAATATCTCTCGAACAATGAAAATAACCGAAGCCGCAAAAGGAATAGCCACAAGAGCACCAAGCACACCCAGCAATGCTCCACCTGAAAGAGCTGCAATAACAACAATCGGTGCCGGCACCGAAACCGCTACTTTCATAACCCTCGGGCTGATTAGGTATGCCTCAAGCTGGAGATAGATCAAGTAGTAGATTGCCAGAATCACTGCCGAGGTTGGGTCTACTGCCAGGGCAACTAGAACAACCAAGGCAGCTCCTGTGACAGAACCCACGAGAGGAATGATCGCAAGGATAAACACCACGAAGGCCAATACCAGGGCGAACTGAAGTCCCAGAAGCGTCATAACAACAAAACCAAGCAAAGCATTGAGCCCCGCGACCGAAACTTGCCCAATCACGTAGCGTCCAACTGATTTTGCAACCTGATCTGAAATCTGCAAGTACCGTGCACGCTTGGACTTCGGGACAAGCTTTGACAGGGAAGTCTTTAGGCCATCAAGAGACGCCAAGAAGAAAATGGTGAGCACTACAACGATGATGAATCCAAAGACCCCGTTGAACAGGTTGATGCCAACCTCAACCACTCCGCCGACCATAGTCGGCCAGTTTGCGGAGTCCGCAAGGAATGCTCCGGCGTTTGATAGTGCAGTGCCAATAGCGCCGCCAAGCTGATTGTCTAGTCTTACAACAAATGGCAACTCTGTGATGTCTTGCAGCAGCTGCGGAGCAGTTTCTAGAAATCGAGTGCTCTGATTTATCAAACTAGGAACAAGTGTCCAGATAAGGATGCCTAGAAGACCTAACAGGCCAACGATTACCGTAAGAACGGCGACCGGGCGTGGAAACTTGAATTTCTCAAGAGCCGATACCAGTGGGTCCAGACCGAGCGCTAAGAAGATGGCGGCAAAAATGTATGTGATTACGTTAGCCAGAGTCGCAACAGCACCTCCCAATAGGAGTGCAGTTAGAACACCAAGCCCACCAAACAAGCCAATTAGGTATGGATTTGAAACCTTAAGATCTTGAGCTGACATTTATAAGCTAGCCCTTCTCTAGTCGAGTGATTTTCTGGAAGCCTCAACGACCTTTTCCAATTGCTCCAGATATGAGCCCACGGTGCGGCGCTCAATCTCGAGTTTGGCAAGCTTGGCATTGGCCTCATCGAGTTCCCTAGCCGCACGGTTTCTGGCATCGGCGATGATCTGACGCGATTCTGCTTCGGCCAGTGCAATCATTTGTTCGGCTTGGTCTCTTGCAGCGTCAGTGGTTTGCTTATTGATTGAGCGAGCAGCAGACTCAATTGTCTCGGCTTCAAGTTGAGCCGCATTTGTTCTGGCAATGGCAGCCTGAAGTTGGGCCTTTGCGTCGTCTAGGTACTTCTGTGTCTGATGAACCGCTTCCTGATGCTTAGTCAGGTAATCAGCCTCAGCTTCAGATCTTCGGGCAGTCAGCTCTAGCTCAAGATCAATTCGAGCCTGATCACCGATAAGAAGAGCAGCTTTTTCTGCGTCGATTTCGCGAACCATCTCTTTTTGAAGCAAGAGTTTCTTCTCGGCTAAGTTTCGCTCGACTAGAGCCTTGAGATTTTCGGTCTGACGCTTGGTGTCTGCGCGTAGTTTCGCAACCTCGGTTGCAATTGCCCCGCGGATGGAGCCAGATTCGCGGGTAGCTTCTTCGATTTGCCGCTTACCCTCATTGCGCGCTTTTTCTAGAATTTCATTGGCCTCAGCTTTGGCTGAATTGATAACGCGCTCAACTCTTCTATCAGCTTCGGCAACCAGAGAATCGTAGTAATCCTTGGCCTCATTCTTTTTTGTCTCAACTTCTTCGTTGATACTTCCCAGAATCCGACTCTTTTCGCTTTCTGCGTGGGCGAGCAGTCGAGTGGCCTGGTCCTCGGCAGAAGCCAGAATAATTGCAGCCTGATTTCCGAGTCCCGCATAGGTGGGGGACTGAACTTCATCGAGCTTGGCGGTCAGTTCCTCGATCTGTGCTTTAGCTTGCTTGAGTTCATCAGCTAGCTGGGCATTCTGAGTTGATAGTCGCAAAACGTCACGATTAAGGTCCAAAAACGCGTCGTTGACGGCTGATTTCGCGTAGCCGCGCATCGCAGTTGGGAAAGAGGTCGCATCGCCTGACAAATCGGGCCTCCAGCACGGTTTCGGTAGAATGGGGTTTGGCCCTTTGGCCAGACTCTCAAGTTTAGCTGGAATGGATAATCATGCGCTTTTTGCTTGCTGCACTGCTGTTTATCCTTGCTATTTCGCTACTTTTACTTGGTTTGGCCCAGCGGACCATCTGGGCTCCGCCCGACAACTTTTCAGTAAATCTCACGGTTTCTGGCAATGAGCCGTACCTAGTGATTCCAGCCGAGGAACTGGCCCTGATGCCCGGGGACCCCGTAATTGGCGCCAGTGGCGAAGGAGCCGTATTTGTGGCATTCGGCCAAGAGGCTGATGTCCTTGCTTGGGTTGGTCAAGCCAGTCACTCGGAAGCTGTCACTTCAGACGATGGCACCGCCATTGGCGTTCGCGACGTTGCAGGTGCAGGCGATCTTGCAAATCCAAGCGGGTCTGATCTTTGGGTTAACGAGGCTAAAGGCGAAGGTTTTGCAGAGGTTGCTGTCCCAGCCGGAGGCAATAATGCTGCCATCATCGCAAGTGACGGTTTCGAGCCAGCTCCGACAAGAGTGCGTGTGGCATGGCCAATCGAGAGTTCGACAGTGGTCTCAGATGTTTTCCTGGCAACTGGCTTTAGCTTTTTAGTTGCTGCAATTTTGCTGAATCTATTGGCACTTAGAAAGATGTTGATTAACCGTGGCCCGAGGCGCAAACTTCCCAAGGCACCTCAAGGGCCAAAGTATCGACCAAAGAAGGCAAACTTGGATGTTCCTAAACGCGGAAGAAGAGCTGCGCGTTCAAAAATAGCAATTGTCCCAGTCGGAGTTGCACTTACCTTTGCACTTTCAGGATGTTCTCTTGCTCCAGCTCCGGTGGTTTCTCCAACCCCAAGTGCATCTCCGACCGAGACTGCAGTTGAAGTTATACCTCCAGTTGTAAACATCACTCAAGTTAGAAAAATTCTTCGAGAGCTACAAGAAGTAGTTTCCGCCGCCGACCAATCAGGGGATTCGAGCCTTCTTGAGGCAAGAGTTGCTGGCCCTGCATTGCTCTTTAGGCAGGCACACTACTTGCTAATGACCAAGTCTCCCGAGATCCAGCCATTGCCTCCTATTTCAGGATCTGCAATCTCAATTACTCTGCCCGCCAGCACAAACAGTTGGCCAAGATCATTCATGATCGTGACCGAAGGTGACGGAGCAGGGGAGCTTCCTCAGATGTTAGTTATGCAGCAGGATTCTCCGCGCGAGAGCTACAAGCTCTGGTACAACATCCCACTTCTTCCAGGCTCAGAGATACCTGAGGTGGCGGCTCCAGAGGTTGGATCAATTCCGGTCGCTACTGATTCGCTGTTTTTGAGAATTTCTCCAAACCAGCTACCTACTGCCTTTGGCGACGTCATCGACAATGGCGAAGCTAGCCAGTTCTATAACTTGTTTGATCTGACCGAAGACGAGTACTACAACCAGATTTCAACAAGTCAGAAGGAGCAAATCGAAAAACTGAGGAGGGCTGAGATTACATTCAGCCACGCTCTCGGTGACGAGAATGTTATCTCCTTGTCCACTGCGGATTCAGGCGCTCTCGTTGCGGTCATGATGACAGATAACTATTTGATTCGGCCCACCAGAGCTAACGCGGCTGTGACCGTTTCTGGTAACGAGAAGCTACTACTTGGTGCAGAGGGAAGCGCTCAAGGTGTTAGAACTCAGTACGGGGGCATGCTTTTGTTCTATGTTCCAGCAGCCACTGCCAAAGGCAAAATCACGCTGCTTGGTGCGACTCAGTCACTTCTTAGCATCCGGGGACTCTAATTGACAATTGAGTTTGGTAGACCAAAGGTAGATACCGAAGCCATAAACGTCCCAGCTCTAGTAATGAAGGTAGATACTGCCTCAATTCGTGACTACTTGCCTTTGTCGGAGAAGATTCCAATCCTGATGCTGTTTGTTCAAGCGTCCGATCCAGCTTCCGAGAGTCTTGAAAAATCTGTCACTGCGCTTATCCAAAAGACGGCTGGGGCCATGATTGCCCTAGTAGTCGATGCGACTGCTTCTCCGGAACTAGCTCAAGCTTTTGAGCTAAATCAAATACCTAGTGCATATGGCCTGCTCAAAGGGCAACCGGCACCACTGTTTGTTGGCAACCAGCCGATGGAGCAAATTCAATTGGTGATTTCAAAAGTTCTTGATGTTGCCAAGGAAAATGGTCTTTCCGGAAAAGCCGTTGTGAAAGAGCCAGAAAAAGAGCCGGAGCTAAGCCCCACTCTGCTGGCAGCTTATGCTGCGATTGATTCCGGAAACTACGAATCAGCTAAAGGCCAATTCGAAAAAGCACTTTTGGAAAACCCAAACGATGCCCTTGCCGAAGCCGGGTTGGCTCAAGTGAAGTTGCTTATCCGGTTAGAAGGCAAAGAATTATCCGGAATCATCTCTGCAGAAGTTCAATCGGAAGCTTCGATTCTTGAGAAAGCAGATGCACTAATTGCCACCGGAAATGCAGGAGCTGGGTTCGAACTGCTACTTGAACTCTTTGGGAGAACTGCAAAAGATCAGAGAGAACCAATAAGGCTGCGCCTAGTTGAGATGTTTCTCGTGGCGGGAAATGACAACCCAGATGTGGTTGCAGCCCGCAAAGCCCTTAGCCTGATGCTTTTTTAGGTCTCAGCCAGATTCCACCAAGCGGTGGCACCGACACTTTTGCAGAGTGGGGCTGGGAGTGGTCCTGTGGACCATCAGCCATAACTTGCCCAAAGTTACCAACGCCAGAACCGCCGAAGATTTCCGCGTCAGTGTTTAGAATTTCTTCCCAAACGCCACTTTCTGGCAAGCCCAGCACAAACTCATGCAGTGGACCGCCTGAAAAGTTAATTACCGCAACAACGGGATTCCCACCGGCGTCTCGGCGAATGAAACTGACCAGGTTTGCATCAGCATTGCCGCCATCAATCCATTCAAAGCCATTGCGCTCGTGATCTTGTTCCCAGAGTTCTGGCAGCTGTCCATAGAGTCTGTTTAGGTCACCAACTAATTTCTGAATACCTCGGTGGGCTGGCTGGTCCAGCACCCACCAGTCGAGTCCACGGGATTCACTCCACTCGCTAGATTGTGCAAATTCTTGACCCATGAACAGCAATTGCTTTCCAGGGTGAGCCCACATGTAGCAAAGGTAGGCACGTAAGTTTGCAAATTTCTGCCAGTGATCCCCAGGCATCTTTGACAGCATCGAACCTTTGCCGTGTACAACCTCATCGTGGCTTATGGGAAGTACAAACTTTTCATCGTAGGCATACAGCATTGAGAAAGTTAGTTCCCCATGATGATATTTGCGATACATCGGGTCTTTAGAAATGTACTGAAGACTGTCGTGCATCCAGCCCATGTTCCACTTAAACCCAAAACCAAGTCCGCCCCCGTCCGTTGGTGAGGAAACCCCGCCCCAGCTGGTGGACTCCTCGGCAATCATCATTACTCCCGGGTGCTCACGATAAGCAGTGGCGTTTACTTCTTGAAGAAACTTAATGGCATCGAGGTTCTCGCGGCCACCAAACTCATTTGGTAGCCACTCACCGCCTTCTCGTGAGTAATCGAGATAAAGCATGGATGCGACTGCGTCAACCCTTAGTCCGTCAATATGAAATTGATCAAACCAGAACAAAGCATTAGCAACCAGAAAGTTCCTAACCTCACTACGGCCGAAGTCAAAGATTAGAGTTCCCCAGTCAGGGTGCTCTCCGCGCCGAGGATCAGCGTGTTCATAAAGAGGTTCACCGTCGAATTTGGCTAGCGCCCAGTCATCCTTTGGAAAGTGCGCTGGAACCCAGTCAACGATGACTCCAATTCCAGCTTGGTGAAGCCTGTCAACCAAGTAGCGGAAATCATCCGGATTGCCGAATCTTGACGTTGGGGCGTAGTAACCGGTGACCTGGTATCCCCATGAGCCACCAAATGGATGTTCAGCTACCGGCATGAACTCCACATGAGTAAATGAAAGCTCAGAAAGGTAAGAAATCAATTCGTCGGCCAGCTCTCGATAGCTAAGGCCAGGTTTCCAAGACCCTATGTGCATTTCGTAAATGCTCATCGGAGCTTTTAGCGCATCGCGTTTGCTACGTGCGTCTAGCCACCCAGCGTCTTCCCACTGGTGAGCAGATTCATGGACAATTGACGCGGTTAGGGGAGGCTGTTCAAAATACTTTCCAAGAGGATCAATCTTCGTAATCCAAGTACCTGCTTTGGTAAGGATTTCGTACTTGTATTTAGCGCCTGCTTCCACTCCCGGTATGAATAACTCCCAAACTCCAGTGGAGCCCATGTTTCGCATTGCATGGGCCTGACCACTCCAGTGGTTGAAATCACCAATTACCCTGACTGCTTGAGCATTGGGTGCCCAGAGGGCAAAGGCCGCTCCATAAGAGTCCCCAAGCACTCCTGGAACTGAGACAACCTTTGAGCCCAGAACCTCCCAAAGCCGCTCGTGGCGACCTTCAGATATCAGATGTAAGTCGAGTTCTCCCACTGTAGGAAGGTGACGATAGGGGTCGTCGGACACCCAAGGTTCAGTGGAATTTTCATACTCTGTTTTGATGCGGTAGTCCGGTGAAGTCGTGCCGTCCACAAAAACTTGCCAAATGCCATCGTGGAGGTGATCTAGAGCCTTTTGTTCTCCATCCACCAACACAACGCTCACCGATTTAGCTAGTGGACGTAAGCAACGAATTACAACCCCGCCGCCAACTGCGTGGGCACCTAATACATCGTGCGGAAAGGCATAGCTACCCTTAGAGATTGCCTCTAGAACATTCTCATCAAGAGTTGGAAGACTCATCGAATCACTTCGAGAATGTGTACCGGTTCGGTGAAGGAATCAAGCCTCACAAAATTTGATTTACCCCAAGTAAATTCAACTCCAGTGATGAGATCTCGAACTAGAAAAGGAACTTGCTCATCCAGGCCAAGTTTCCAAAGTTCTAGGTGAATGTTTGTCTCTCTAGCCGAATGTGGGTCCAGATTAGCCACCACAATAATTGTGTTGGTCTTACCTTCGGAAAACTCGGCCTCAAGATGTTTGGAGTAAACCAGGACTTCAGGATCATCTGAATAGTGAATAGCGATGTTGCGAAGCTGACCTAGCGCGGGCTGGGAGGCGCGTATCTCGTTCAGTTTCTTTAGGTATGGAGCAAGCGATTTGCCGGACTCAATGGCACCCTCAAAATCTCTGGGCTTGTACTGATACTTTTCGCTATCGACGTGCTCATCGACTCCTGCTCTTGCCACCGATTCATAAAGCTCAAAACCTGCGTAAACACCCCAACTCGGAGCAGCGGTGGCCGCAATTGCTGCCCGAATGCGATGAGCTGGAGGCCCACCGTATTGCAGGTATGGAGTCAAGATGTCGGGAGTAGTGACCCACAGGTTAGGCCTAAAAAAGCTGTCAGATTGAAATGCCAGTTCTGAGAGATAGCTCTCAAGTTCTTCCTTGGTGTTTCTCCACGTGAAGTAGGTATAGCTCTGTTGAAAACCAACCTTAGCCAGAGCGTGCATGATGGCCGGCCGGGTGAAAGCTTCCGCAAGAAACACAACTTCTGGATGCTTTGCGTTTACTTGAGCAATAAGCCACTGCCAAAAGTTAAGCGGCTTAGTGTGTGGGTTATCAACCCGGAAAATCTTTACCCCGAGCCCAATCCATTTCAGAAGGATTCTCAGTGACTCCTTATAGATTCCCTCTGGATCGTTATCAAAATTGATCGGATAAATGTCCTGGTACTTCTTGGGGGGATTCTCGGCATAAGCGATTGTTCCATCAGCACGGGTTGTAAACCACTCGGGGTGTGATTTGACCCAAGGATGATCTGGTGAGGCCTGTAAGGCAAAATCCATAGCGATCTCTAGCCCAAGTTGATTCGCTGACTTTACAAAGTCAGCGAAATCCTTTTCCGTGCCAAGCTCTGGATGAATGGCATCATGGCCACCTGCTTCAGAGCCAATTGCCCAGGGTGATCCAGGATCGCTTTCTGTGGCGGTCAGAGAGTTGTTCGGCCCCTTTCGAAAAGCTTTTCCGATTGGGTGAATTGGCGGAAGATACAAAACTTCAAAGCCCATCTCGGCAACTGCTGCCAGGCGTTTTGAAGCTGTTTCAAAATTTCCCGAGGTAAAGCTTCCGTCTGGGTTCTTTATTGCCCCTTCGCTTCTTGGAAAAAACTCGTACCAGCTTCCATGGCCTGCCAGCTTCCGCTCGGCTAACAACTCGCGCTTGTCGCTGAAGGTCTCTAAGGACCGAATAGGTTCTTTTTGAAACATCTCAAGGACATCTGATTTCTCTGTTGCGGCAAGCTTGAGGCTAGGGGAGAGCGACTGGTCTTCAAAGATCATGATTAGTTGCTTCAGAATGCCGAGCGAAGCCTGGGACCTGGTTTTTTCCTTAGAGGCGGATGCGAAAAGCTCAAGTGCCTCTAAAATCATCAACTCAGCATCTTGGCCGATAGCTATTTTGACAGTCGCGTTATGGTGCCAAGTTTGAAAGTCATCTCCGAAGCTACGCACTTGAAAGATCCACGTTCCGACCTCGTCAATTTGCACTCGTGTCTCAAAAAAGTCACTTCCACCAAAACTCTCCCTAAGCCGTTTGGCGCTCACAATTCCAGAGGGGGAGGTAAGCAGCAGCTCAGCACCGACGCTGTCATGTCCTTCTCGAAAAACCGTTGCCCCAAAAGGAATGACCTCTCCAAGGAATGCTTTTGCGGGGTAGATTCCGCCATCGACTTCAGGTTTCAGTGAGGTAATCGGAATTCGACCGATTAGCTTGTCTTTGCCTTGAGTCATACGACCAAACTTAGTAAATAATGCCCAGGGGCGTACTTCGGGTTCTAGAGGGCCTTGATCAGAGCCATCGACAGGGAGCTCATGGCAAGCGCTGCTCCAGGAGCTAGGTTTCTTGGGGCCGCTGGCACTTCTAGGCTCGAGTCCCAAAGCAACTGATAACTACTGATGCCCTCGAGCGTAGGCAAGGTAATCGTGATTTCATATTCGGCACCGTGAACCACCACCAACATTGAATCTAGTTTTCCATCCGAATTGCGGTGGTCGGTAAGGCGCATCATTGTGCGACATTGAGCATCTGACCAGTTCTCTTCGGTCATGAGCTCACCTGCGGCATTAAACCAACGCATGCGGTCAGATGTCTCGTTGGCTTCTTCGTAGTTTGCAAAGTGCTTTGGTCTAAGTGCTGGGTGTTCCAAACGAGTCTTTACAAGAAAAGAAGTAGTTTGCCTTAGGTCAGTTTGGAATGAGTCAAGCTCCCAGTTCAGCCAAGATAACTTGTTGTCCTGGCAATAGGCATTGTTGTTTCCCTGCTGAGACTTGCCTTGCTCATCGCCCGAGGTAATCATGGGAATTCCAGAGGAGAACAAAAGCGTTGCCATCAAATTTCTTGACATCCGCCTTCTTAGAGACCTGATTGCCTCATCGTCGGTTTCCCCCTCCACTCCGAAGTTGAAACTGTAGTTATTGTTGGTTCCGTCGCGATTGGACTCGCCGTTGACTTGGTTGTGCTTTACGTTGTAGCTGACCAGGTCAGCTAGCGTAAAGCCGTCATGAGCGGTGATGAAGTTAATTCCTCCAAGCACTCCGTGGGGGCCATCCACCACATCGACGCTGCCAGCGATTTTGGTTGCTAAATCTGCAACTCCATTTGGATAGTGACCCGATTGTCTGGCATAACCTACATCCGATAACCAAAATTTTCTTACATCGTCCCGATATCGGTCGTTCCACTCGCTGAATCGATCTGGGAAGTTTCCGGTTTGCCAGCCGCCAAGTCCAACGTCCCACGGCTCCACAATTAGCTTTGAGTCTCTCAGGGCAGGCTCATTAGCGATAGCAGCCAATAGTGGGTGCTCGGGATTGAAGTGGTTGTTTTCATCGCGAGCCAGGGTGGTTGCCAAATCGAATCGGAAGCCATCGATCTGCATTTCGGTGCTCCAGTAAACAAGCGAGTCCATGACCAGCTTGACAACAGCAGGATTTGAAAAATCAAGCGAGTTCCCACAACCGGTTGTGTCGTGGTAGTTTCCAAATTCGTCTTGACGGTAATAGCTTGAGTTATCGATTCCCCTGAACGAGTAGGTAAGACCTCCTGCACCGCCTTCGGCGGTGTGGTTGTAAACCACATCCATTAGAACCTCGATGCCATTTCTATGCAGTTCTCTAATTGCAGTCTTTAGTTCAAACAGAACCTGCATCGGGCCTTGTTCTACTGAGCGGCTGGTTGCATATCTTGGATGAGGGTAAAAAAAGTTAATGGTGTTGTATCCCCAGTAGTTGATTAGCCCCATGTTCACGAGCCTTGGCTCTGAGATAAACATTTGAATTGGTAGTAGCTCTAATGTGGTTATTCCTAGAGCTTTTAGTTGAGCAATTGTGCTTTCGTGGCCGAGCGCTGCGTAGGTCCCCCTAAGTTCATCTGGGATATCTGGATTAGCTCTAGTTAGCCCTCGCGCATGGGCTTCATAAATCACAACTTGATCCAGTGGCACGTTAGGTTTTTGCACCCCTTGCCAATCGAAGCTGTCATCGATAGCGATGTTGTAATAGTCGCGAGCACTCTTTCGAACCACACCTTTGGCGTATGGATCAATTAGATTCAAATCCGGACGGAAGCTGTTCCGAGGACCATCTGGCCCATCCACCTGGATTACATATCCAATACCTGGCCTTATCAGCGGTGAACTAACACTCCAGATGTTCTCACTTGAAGGAGCAAGCAAAAGCTCGGTTTCGACTGACTGATGGGTGGCATCTAGAATCCCGAGCGATACTTTGCTCGCCGAAGCCGAAAAAAGCCCAAAATGACCCATTTCAGGGTCAAACCGCATCCCAAGAGTCGGGGCGGAGTTACTGCTTAGTTCGGTCACTGTATCCACCCTAGTCACATCCAAACAGGGCAGTTTCTGCTGTGGGTAGAAGAAACTAGGCTTAAAGGCATGCCCGTTTACTTGGACCACGCAGCCACTTCGCCGATTCGGCCGAGTGTTTTGGCGCACTATTCCAAGGCCTTGGAGCAAGTTGGAAATCCCGCTTCCGTGCATTCATTCGGACAGAGCTCGAGGCAGATGCTAGAAGAGGCTCGAGAAATAATTGCGGAAAGCATCGGTTGTGACCGCAATGAAGTTATCTTTACCTCCGGCGGCACCGAATCCGACAACCTTGCGGTCAAAGGACTTTACTGGAAGCGGCACGGACAAGATGGAAACCGAACGCTGATAATCACCTCGAGTGCTGAACATGCAGCTGTTCTCGATGCTGTCAATTGGTTAGTCGCAGAGCAAGGTGCTGAAGCGCATTTTGTACCCATGGATCAAGATGGCGTACTCGATCTGGAGGATCTGACTCAGGTTCTAATGAAGCGATCTGATCAGATTGCTTTTGTTTCTCTAATGTGGGCAAATAACGAAATTGGTGTTGTGCACCCAATCAAGAAGATTACCGAGCTAGCAAAGCCATACTCAATTCCGGTCCACTCTGACGCAATTGCAGCCCTAGGTCACATCCCAGTCAACTTTGCAGAATCTGGATTGTCTGCATTGACTATCACCGGGCACAAGCTTGGCGCACCCGTGGGAGTTGGTGCACTAATTCTTGCCAGATCTGAAAAACTCACCCCTGTGCACCACGGCGGAGGTCAAGAGAGAAATCTACGATCTGGAACACCGGATGCTGCCTCTGCTTCGGCGATGGCACTTGCAGTCAAAGAAGCTGTTGCCGAGCAAGCCCAAAAGCAAGCACTGCATGCAAAACTCTCAGCAAAGTTAGTATCTAGGGTTCGGGAGATAGCACCTGAGGTGAAGGTGTCTTCAGAACATGTTCCAAGACTTGCCAATAATGTTCACTTTAGATTCCCTGGCTGCCTGGGAGATAGCTTGCTTTTCTTGATGGATGTTAATGGAGTTTCAATTTCAACCGGGTCTGCCTGTGCAGCGGGCGTGAGCAGCCCCTCCCATGTAGTTCTTTCCCTCGGTGCTAACACCGATGAGGCAATGGCCACCATGAGAATCACCTTTGGCCACAGCACTACAGAAGCCGATGTTGACGCATTCCTGAGTGCTTTCCCAATCGCATATGACGGTGCCAGAAAAGCTGGGTTAACTAGAAGATGAAAATTCTTGCAGCAATGAGTGGAGGAGTGGATTCGGCTGTAGCCGCCGCTCGCGCTGTCGAGGCAGGTCACGAAGTAGTGGGGGTTCACCTCGCTCTTTCTCGTATGCCAGGGACCCTTCGCACTGGATCGCGAGGTTGCTGCACGGTTGAAGATTCCATGGACGCGCAGCGTGCTGCCAACAAAATAGGAATACCGTTCTACGTTTGGGACTTCTCCGAGCGATTTAAGCAGGATGTGGTGGATGACTTCATCGCTGAATACTCAGCGGGTAGGACCCCAAATCCTTGTATGAGATGCAATGAGCGAATCAAGTTCGCGGCTCTTCTAGAAAAGGCTCTGGCTCTAGGATTCGACGCACTCTGCACAGGCCACTACGCAAGCGTCGAAAAAGACGCCGAAGGAAACCTTGAACTGCATCGCTCACTTGCCATGGCCAAAGATCAGTCCTACGTACTGGGTGTCCTAACCGAAGACCAGCTAAAGCACTCCTATTTTCCAATTGGCAAAGCAGCAAACAAGGAAGACATTCGCCAAGAGGCGAAGGAGCGCGAACTATCGGTTGCTAACAAGCCTGATAGCTACGACATCTGTTTCATCCCGGAAGGGGACACCAGAGACTGGCTATCTGACAAAATCGAGCTGACTGCCGGATCAATTGTTGATAGCTCCGGAGAAGAACTTGCCAAGCATGACGGTGCCCTCGGGTATACCGTTGGGCAGCGCAAGGGGCTAAACATTGGCCGACCTGCAAAAGATGGCAAGCCCAGGTATGTGCTGGAGATTAGGCCAAAAGAAAACGTCGTCGTGGTGGGTCCCGAAGAAGCTCTGACGATATCGGAACTCTCGGGTAAGAAGTTCTCGTGGTGCGGCAAAGCACCTTTGAATGTGACCGATTGGATTGATGCTGAAGTTCAAGTGCGTGCTCACGGGGAATCTCATCCTTGCAAACTTAGAGTTGTCGACGGCCAAATGGTTATTCGGCCAAACCAGCCCATTCGGGGGATTTCTCCAGGACAGACAGCAGTTGTCTATCTTGGTTCTCGAGTGTTAGGTCAAACCACAGTGGACAAGACTGTATCTGCAGTTATGGAGCAGGTTTGAGCTTAGATAAGAAAGCTGTCGACCGAGTTGCCGAATTAGTTGACTCCATCAACAAGCACCGTGCTGCTTACTACCAGTCCAACACATCGCTGATCTCTGACAGCGACTACGACAAGCTAATGCGCGAGCTAGAACAGCTCGAGTCGAAGTATCCAGAACTTATTAGCGGTGATTCGCCTACGCAAACTGTTGGGGGAGAAGCTAGCCAAACCTTTGCACCCGTAGAGCATCTTGAGCGAATGATGAGCTTGGATAACGTTTTCTCGAGTGAGGAACTTGATGCTTGGCTAGAAAAGACTGGCGGCGGTCCATTTCTCTGCGAGCTCAAAATTGACGGATTGGCGATTAATCTCAGGTACGAGAAGGGCAAGCTTGTTTCGGCCGCCACTAGGGGCGACGGAGCTGTCGGCGAAGATGTCACCCGAAACGTCATGACCGTTAAGGGAATCCCTCACACGCTCGCAGGAAAGAACCACCCTGATGTCGTAGAAGTACGCGGAGAAGTTTTTTACTCACTAGCTGATTTTGCAAAACTCAACCAGTCTCTGATTGATGCGGGCAAGGCTCCTTTTGCCAACCCTAGAAACTCAGCTTCAGGATCACTGCGCCAAAAGGACTCCAGCGTCACCGCCTCTCGGCCGCTACAAATGATTGTCCATGGCATCGGGGCTTGGGTCGATAAAAGCGTGGTCAGCCAGTCCGAGCTCTATGCACACCTAAAGAACTGGGGTCTGCCCACTTCCAGCAGGTATCAGGTACTTAGCTCGGCGAAGGAAGTAAAAAAGTACATCGCTGACTTTGAGGCCAAAAGGCATACTCTCGAGCACGAAATCGATGGTGTGGTTGTAAAAGTAGACGAACTTTCCAGGCAGCAGGAATTAGGGTTTACTTCGCGTGCTCCTAGGTGGGCCATTGCCTATAAATACCCACCTGAGCAGGTCAACACCAAGCTTCTGGATATCAAAGTCTCTATTGGAAGAACTGGTCGAGCAACTCCATATGCGGTTTTAGAGCCAATCCGAGTTGCAGGAAGTGAAGTTGAGTTTGCAACTTTGCACAACCAAGAAGTGGTTGCAGCCAAAGGAATTCTCATCGGTGACACCGTTGTTCTTAGAAAAGCAGGAGATGTCATTCCCGAAATTCTTGGGCCGGTGGTTGCCCTCAGAGACGGATCTGAGAAAAAGTTTGCGATGCCAAAAAACTGCCCCGACTGTGGTTCAAAACTTGCCCCTGCTCAAGATGGCGACGTTGACCTTAGGTGTCCAAACGCTAAGTCCTGCCCTGCTCAACTCCGGGAGAGAATTGCCTACATCGGATCGCGCTCAGCACTCGATATAGAAGCACTTGGGTTTGTCACCGCTGTTGCCCTAACTCAGCCTCTCGAGCCAAAGGTTCCGCCAGTTAGGTCTGAAGCTGATCTGTTTACACTCAAACTTGAGGACCTTCTTCCAATCAAGTCTCAAGTTGTGGATGCTGATACTGGTGCGGCCAAGCTTGATACGGATGGAAAGCAAAAGGTAGTTGAGTACTTCAAGAAAAAGGATGGCTCACCGGCCACGGTTGCCACCAAGCTTCTGGAGGAATTACAAAAAGCCAAGTCCCAACCAGCTTGGCGAGTTCTTGTTTCGCTTTCGATTCGCCACGTTGGGCCGGTTGCGGCAAGATCACTTATGAACTCATTTGGCTCTATTGAGAAAATCTTTGCCGCTTCTGAAGAAGATTTAGCCAAGGTTGATGGTGTCGGTGCCGTTGTGGCAGCAACAATCAAAGAGTGGATTTCAGTCGATTGGCACAAAGAGATAGTCCAAGCCTGGAAAAAAGCTGGGGTGAACTTCACTCAGGAAGTTGCCGCTTCAGGTTCGGGAGTTTTTGCAGGCTTGAGCATCGTCGTGACTGGAACTCTTGAAACGCTCACTCGTGATCAGGCGGAAGAAGCAATCATTTCTCGCGGAGGCAAGGCGGCATCTTCGGTATCAAAGAACACTGCATTTGTTGTGGCAGGAGCATCCGCGGGATCCAAATTAGCCAAGGCTGAAGCCTTAGGCGTAGAGGTAATTGATGAAGCCGAGTTTGCCAGAAGGCTAGCTAACTAGTTCTTCTTGTCCTCGTAGGACTCAACTTCGATTGCTTCGTAAGATCCACCGCGAGGCTCAGAGTAGTCAACGTTTGTCTCAAAACCATCGGTGATTGAAGGAGAGGATCCCTCTAGCTCACTTTGAGCAAGGGTCTCATCTGCTGCAACCATGGACTCAGTAGACATCAAGGACTTCAAGGTGTTTAGGAAGTCTTCAATCTCATTTGCTTCTGACTCCCAGCGGCTTAGTCGCTCCTGGCCATCAACAATTACCGCGTTGGCGTAAGCCTCGGCCTTGCGTGCAAGAAGTTCTGCGCGACGGCGTGACTGGTTGATCAAGTTTCCAGCGTTTCGCTGAGCGTCCTCAGTTACGTTCGCAGCAGTGACCTTGGCATCGCGAAGAGTGCGCTCTGCTTCAGCGTTCAATTCAGCTGCCAGTCTGGAAGCCTCGGCTACAGCCTTGTTGGCCTCTTCGGTAGCCTGCTGAGCCTGCTTCACAGCAGATTCATAAATTCTTAGAGCTTCCTGCTCGCCTTCGTCGCGCTTAGCCTTTAGCTCTGCTTCAAGCTCAACTCTTGACTGAGCGGTGCGCTGAGCAAGTTCGGTCGCTAGTGCGCGAGCTTCCTCTGTCTCGCGGTGCACTGAGGCGCGAAGTTCAGCCGCGTATCTTTCACCTTCGGAGCGAATCGCTGATGCCTCACGCTGGGCGTGAACAATCTTCTCGGTTGCTTCTGATTCCTGAGTCTTTGCCTGAGCCAAGATCTCCGCGCTGATGCGCTCAGCATCCAGGCGGATCTCTTTTGCTTTGGATTCAGCATCGGACAAAAGTTTCTGAACAGCTGTTTCAGACTTGCGAGCTAGCTGCTCTGCTTCGGCTTTGGCGGTCTCGCGAACGCGAAGTGCATCTTGACCTGCATCGGTCATGAGCTTTCTAGCCTGCTCTTCAGCAACGCGCAGGGTCTGTTCGAACTGAGCACCAAGCTCGGCGTAGCCTGTGCCGGCATCTCTCTTTAGTCGCTGCTTTAGGCTGGCGATCTCAGACTTGAGGAACTCGACCTCGCTGGCAGCTTTGTAGTTGTAGTCGCGTACGTGATCAAGCTCTTCGCGCATGGCGGAGACTGCTGCGTCTACCTCGTCTTTGTCATATCCTCTAAAGACGAGCTGAAATTCTGAATTGTCCACGGGTACTGACCTTTTTATAGGGGGCTTGAGGGTTTACTACCTAGATACCTACTTTAGCGGGGTATTTCACCCCAGAATCAAGGAATTTCTTTGTTGCTAGAATGGGCCAGCTGGGACAAAACCCCGCCAATCCAGAGTTTCTCTAAACCGAAGGTTTCCATGTCTGAGATAACCCCTGAGCTAGTTAGGCATCTTGCTGGCCTTGCCCGAATTGAGGTAAGCGATGCTGAGGTGGCTCAATTTGCCAGCCAGCTGGCCTTGATTGTGGAGTCGGTTGCCACTGTAAAGGCGGCTGTGAGCGATGAGATTAGCGCCACTAGCCACCCAATTCCGATGGCGAACGTCTTTCGTGAGGATGTCGTCAGACCCTCACTTACCCAGGAGCAGGCTCTTTCCGGGGCTGCCGACAGCGAATCGGGACGATTCAAAGTCTCAGCAATTCTGGACGAGGAGTAAGCCCTCATGTCTTTAGTAAGTAAATCCGCAAGTGAGCTATCTTCCATGTTGGCCTCCAAGGAGATCTCCTCGGTTGAGCTGACCCAAGCTCAACTGGATAACATCGACAAGCTAAACCCGAAGATAAACAGCTACCTCACAGTCACGCACGAGCTAGCTCTGGCACAAGCTAAAGAAGTTGACGAACTTCGAGCAAAAGGCGAGAAGCTATCTGCGCTCGCAGGTGTTCCAATTGCAGTCAAGGACAACTTGACGACCATCGGCATTGAAACTACTGCTGGATCAAAGATTCTCCAGGGCTGGGTACCTCCTTATAACGCCACAGTCGTCGAGAAAATTCTTGCCAACCGCATGCCAATTCTCGGAAAGACCAACCTCGACGAGTTTGCCATGGGCTCATCAACGGAAAACTCGGCTTACGGCCCATCGTTGAACCCATGGGACCTAGCCAGAACTCCCGGTGGATCAGGTGGAGGATCTTCCTCTGCGGTGGCATCCATGCAGGCTCCGCTAGCAATTGGCTCTGACACCGGAGGATCAATTCGTTTCCCTGCATCGGTGACTGGAACAGTTGGCGTGAAGCCAACCTACGGAGCGGTATCAAGATACGGACTTATTGCGCTGGGCTCTTCATTAGATCAAATCGGCCCGGTGACAAGAAACGTCATGGATGCTGCGATGCTGCAAGATGCCATCGCTGGCCACGATCAGATGGATGCCACTTCTCTGCCAGAATCCCTAGGCTCAATGACCGAGGCTGCCAAAAACGATTCCGTCAAAGGTCTAAAAATTGGAATCATCAAGGAACTAACAGGTGAAGGCTTCCAAGCTGGAGTCTCAGAGAGGTTCCAAGAAGCTCTGGATCTGTTGGTTGCCGCTGGTGCTGAAATAGTTGAGGTTTCTTGCCCAAGCTTCCAGTACGCCATCGCTGCCTACTACCTAATCCAGCCAGCCGAAGCTTCCTCAAACTTGGCCCGATTTGATTCTGTCCGCTTTGGACTTCGTGTCATGCCTGAAGGACCAGCAACTGTTGAAAAAGTAATGGCAGCTACCCGCGAAGTCGGTTTTGGCGCAGAAGTAAAGCGAAGAATTATCCTGGGAACTTACGCACTTTCATCCGGATACTACGACGCATACTACGGCAGCGCTCAGAAGGTGCGAACTTTGATTCAGGCAGATCTTGCCAAGGCTTTTGAAAAGGCTGACGTTTTGGTTTCGCCAACTGCTCCAACTACAGCGTTCAAGCTAGGAGAGAAGCAGGAAGATCCGTTGGCAATGTACTTGAACGACATCGCAACTATCCCAGCAAACTTAGCTGGAGTTCCAGGTATGAGTCTTCCTGTCGGTCTTGCAAAAGAGGACAACCTTCCAGTTGGCGCACAATTTTTGGCCCCAGCGCGCCAAGACGCACGACTCTACAAAGTCGGTGCTGTCCTAGAGAAACTACTTGAGAACAAGTGGTCCAAGCGGATGCTTGATTTCGCACCAGAGCTGAAGGTGAACTAATGGCTAAAGATCAGCTAATGGATTACCAGAAAGCCCTAGAAGCTTATGAAGTTGTTATTGGGCTCGAGGTTCACGTTGAACTAAACACCAATACCAAAATGTTTTGTGGTTGTGCGAACGTGTTCGGCGATGAGCCAAATACCAATGTTTGCCCTAACTGCTTAGGTTTTCCTGGAGCAATGCCTGCGGTAAACGGCAAAGCTATTGAGAACTCAATCAAGATTGGTCTGGCACTGGATTGCCAAATTGCCGAAACTGGTCGCTTCTCAAGGAAGAATTACTTTTATCCTGACTTGGCCAAGAATTTTCAGACTTCTCAGTACGACGAACCAATTGCCTTTGAGGGCAGCATCGATATTGAGGTTCCATCGGGCAAGGTCTTTACCGTGCAGATTGAGCGAGCCCACATGGAAGAAGACGCCGGGAAACTAACCCACGTCGGAGGTTCCACGGGCCGTATTCAAGGCGCCGAGTTCTCACTGGTTGATTTCAACCGTGCTGGTGTTCCTCTGGTTGAAATTGTGACCAAGCCGATTTATGGCGCGGGCGATGAAGCTCCAGAACTTGCAGCTGCCTATGTTCGTTCCATTCGTGAAATCGTGAAGAACCTTGGAGTATCTGATGCCCGCATGGAGCGAGGTAACGTCAGATGCGACGCGAACGTTTCAATTCGCCCAAAGGGTCAAGAAAAACTCGGTACTCGTACCGAGACAAAAAACGTTAACTCGCTTAGAAGCATTGAGCGAGCAGTCAGGTATGAAATTCAGCGCCAGGCCCACTTGCTTTCCCAGGGCACCGCAATCATTCAAGAAACTCGTCACTGGCACGAAGACCGCGGAGCCACTTCTTCCGGTCGCCCAAAATCTGATGCCGACGACTACCGTTATTTCCCTGAGCCAGATCTAGTTCCGGTCCAGCCTTCCAAAGAGTGGATTGAGCAACTTCGCGCAACCCTGCCAGAAAAGCCGGCCATTAGACGCAAACGTCTTCAGGAGCTGTGGGGCTTTAGCGATTTGGAATTCCGCGATGTTGTGAATTCGGATTTGCTCGATGAAATCGATGACACGGTAAAGGCAGGAGCAAAGCCACAGGCTGCCAGAAAGTGGTGGACGGGAGAGCTTGCTCGAATCGCAAACAGCGAGGACAAGGACATTGCTGAGCTTTCAATCACGCCAACTCAGGTTGCCCAAATTGCTGAACTTGTTGAATCAGGAAAGCTAACCGATCGCCTGGCTCGTGAAGTGCTAACTGGAGTACTCGCAGGTGACGGTGACCCAGCAGAGATCGTAGCCAAGCGTGGACTGGAAGTTGTTTCTGATGACGGCGCACTGCTTGCCGCTATCGACAAAGTGCTAGCTGAGCAACCAGATGTTCTCGAGAAGATCCGTGAAGGAAAGCTTCAGGCTGCGGGAGCAGTAATTGGTGCGGTAATGAAGGCAATGGCTGGTTCAGCTGATGCCGCCAGGGTCCGTGAATTGGTAATTCAGAGGGCAAACGAGCTCTAAACGGGTCTATTCTGCAGGTGTATAACCCTGTGGATAACTTGAAGGTTTCCCTGAAGGTTAGGGCTTTTGGCTGGGGAAAACTCTCAACCTAGACTCCAGAGTTGAAGGAAGGCCTGGCCCCAACCAGCTGGACCGCCTTAGAGCCGGTCTCAACCCCTGATTCCAGGGCTAACTGAACTGATTCGACTCTTAGCTCCTGAAAGCCTGGTTCGGCAACCAAGCGAGCTAAGAATCCAGCACAAAACGCATCGCCAGCACCGGTTGGATCCTTGGACTCGGTCGCTATACCTTGAACTTGAACACTCTTCCCGTCAGCCCAAATAGCTTCAGCACCGTTATGTCCCTTGGTCACAACATTGAGCTTGATATTTCCTGAAAGCCCAAGAAGCTGATCTTCTTCGAGGTTTGGAAAAACTAAGTCGGCTTCCGAGATCAGCTTTCTAAACTGCTCCACACCGTGATCCTCTATGAATCCGTAAGAGCCAGGATCAATTGCCAAAATCGCACCTGCCTGCCTAACTCTTGCTGCGAAGTTGTTTATCTCATCAATTTCTCTTCCGAGAAGTGAGTAGCCGGAAAGATACACAGCTGCAAATCCACTCGGATCAATAGCCCGTAGGTTCAGATCTAAATTTGCCCCACGGTCAGTGAGCATGGAACGTGACTCACCCTGGACCAGTACCACGAGCGAACCTGTTGGTTTCGCACTGGACTGAAGTGCTGTTTCGATCCCGTGCTGGTCAAGTTCTGAGTCAAGCTTTCTAACGTCAGAAAGGCCAACGCATCCGACGAATCGGGTTTGAACCCCTAGGTACGCAAGCCAAGATGCGACGTTGGCAGCTTGGCCGCCCATCGACTTATGGATGGTGGATTTAGTGTCTGTGTTGGGTCGGATTTCAGATTCTGGAATAACGATGACATCTTCGATGACATCTCCAATTACCAGAATCTTGGTCATTTAAGTTCCGCCCAAGCCTTGGCAATATCTCCCGCTACCGAAACGTTGTTGCGAGCTAAGTCAAGGTTCACTTCGAGGGATCTTCCCTTTGACTCTTCAACGATAAAACCAAGCAAGAATGGGGTGACGGCTTTGCCGCTCACACCAGCTTTTTTGGCTGCCTCAAAAGCAATTGCGAGCACACGATCATGCTCCGTTGGATCCCACTGCTTCTCGACTGGAATTGGATTAGCGATAACGATGCCTTGGCCGTGGCCAAGCTCATCCTGAGATTTCATGGCGAGGGCCACTTGTTGCGCCGAATCAAGTGACCAGTCCAGGGTGTATCCAGAGCGAGTTAGCCAAAAAGCTGGAAACTCTTTTGTCTTGTATCCAATCACTGGAACACTCAAGGTTTCGAGTCGCTCAAGAGTTGCAGGTATGTCCAAAACGGATTTCACTCCAGCCGAAACTACCGTGATTGGAGTCACGGCCAGAGTTGACAGATCAGCCGATTCATCGAATGTTTCGATAGCTCCGCGGTGAACTCCTCCAAGTCCACCGGTGGCAAAAACTCTAATGCCTGCAAGCGAAGCCAAGTGAGCTGTGGCGGCAACAGTTGTTGCTCCGGATTCTTTTCGGGCAGCAAGAATTGGAATGTCGCGAACACTTGCTTTGGCAAGGTCCTCATTGGCAATTCGATTTATTCCAACTTCATCTAGCCCAATTCTTGGAACCCCATCCAAAATTGCGATGGTGGCTGGAACAACTCCCTTAGACCTAAGAATCTCTTCAAACTCCCTTGCTGCCTCAAGATTTCTAGGCCTTGGGAGTCCGTGGGAAATAATTGTGCTCTCGAGGGCGACAACTGGCTTGCCTGATGAAAGTGCGTCGGCTACTTCGGAAGAGGGGATAAAGGAAGTCATGAGATAAGGCTAGCTAGTTTGGGAGGGTCTGTTGCATTCTCAACTTGGGGTGAGTAACGGGACTTGAACCCGCGACATCCTGGACCACAACCAGGCGCTCTACCAGCTGAGCTATACCCACCATGTTTGAAGTGAAAGGACCTCAAAGCCCTCTTATTCTATTGCGTTTGCTCTGCACTTGTCTTGGCCTCATCGCTTGTGGGGCCAGGTGCCTCGACCAGTACCGTCTTGCGGTAGTAAACAAGTTCAGCGATAGATTCCCTGATATCGGCTAGGGCTCGATGGCCGCCTGATTTCTTCGGAAGTTGGAAATAGACCTTTGGGTACCATCTGCGCACCAGCTCCTTAATTGAAGACACGTCCACGTTTCGGTAGTGCAGATGAGCATCAAGAGCGGGCATGTAGCGATTGATGAACATGCGGTCGGTACCGATGGAATTTCCGGCCAATGGCGCAGTTCTGGCCTCTGGCGCAAAGCCCTTGACGTATTCGAGAATCTTGGCCTCAGCGTCTTCGAGAGCCACTCCGTTTGGAAGCAATTCCAGCAGACCTGACTCTTTGTGCATGTTCGTCACGAATTCGCCCATTCCGGCAAGCGATTCCTCGCGAGGCTTTATAACGACGCTTAGGCCCTCATCCAAAATGTTTAGCTCGGAGTCGGTTATCACAACCGCAATCTCAACCAAACAGTCTTTCTCGACGTCGAGACCGGTCATCTCGCAGTCGATCCAAACTAGGCTCTCAGAGGACTTCATAACCTTAGAAGCTTAGCGGGCAGCCTCGGCAAGCCTTCTTGCCTTACCCCTTGGCTGCTTTGGACCCTTAAGTGCTTTGCGCTCCTTGCGACCTTCGATCAACCAGTAAAGAACTGGAACAATCACCAGGGTTAGAAGTGTCGAAGAAACCAATCCACCGATAACAACAATCGCCAGTGGTTGGCTAATGAAACCGCCACCGGTGATGCCAAACGCCAATGGCGACAAGGCAAAGATTGTTGCCAAAGCGGTCATCAAGATTGGACGGAGTCGCTGACGCGATCCATCAATGATTGACTGCTGGATGGATCTTCCTTGCTTGCGATACTGATTGATTAGGTCAATCAGAACAATCGCATTGGTCACCACTACACCAACCAACAGCAACATTCCAATAAGTGCTGGCACACCCAGAGGAGTGTCAGTAAGCAGTAGCAATCCAAGAGCACCGGTTGCTGCAAATGGAATTGAGATTAGCAAGATTAGAGGCTGAACCAAGCTCGAGAAGGTGGCAACCATAACCAGGTAAACAATTGCTACGGCAGCAAGCAGGGCAAGGCCCAGCTGCTGGAAGCTCTCGGTCTGCTCGGCGGAAACTCCACCGATGGTTGCGGTTGCACCCAGTGGAAGTTCAATTTCAGCAAGCTGAGCAGTGACATCGCGAGTGACAGCACCTAAGTCATCAGTGTCAGGAGTTAGGGCAACAGTTGCGACCCGCTCACCTTTCTCGCTTGTGATTGAAACAGGTGCTTGCACTTCTTGAATGTCTGCGATTTCCGAAAGCTCAATAACGCCAAGCCTGGTAGGAATCTGAATCTCGTTGATCTCCTCAACCGTTGCAGGCGTGTTCTCCTGAACGATGAAGATAGGCGTTGACTCATTATCGATGTTTACATCGCCAATCGATGAAGGGCGAAGAGTGGAAGACACCAGTCCTGATACCTGAATTTCGGTCAGCCCGAACTCGGCTGCCTTGACACGGTCCACGGTGATCTTCAAAGTTCTTTGCTGTTCAGAAAGTGAAGATGAAATCTCTGAGATATTCTCAACGCCGAGCATGCCAGCTCGTACCTTGTCAACGGCTGCGAATAGCGCTTCATCGCTGGTGCCGGTTATCTTGATGTCGATTGTGCCTGAGCCACCAACACCTGGACCTCCGCCAGCTGAGATCGAAGTCTCGCCGATGTCAGATCTTCCGTCGATGCCTTCTTGAATGGCTTGCTTGATTGCGTCACCATCTGCGTCTTTTGCCAGTGAGACCTGAATCGTGGTCGCGTTAGCGTTTCCACCAAAGTTCACTCGGCCATCTGCGCGACCACCGAAGGTCGCAAGAACTGTCTCAACGCCTTCTTGCTCGAGAATCAAAGCCTCCACTGTCTTGGATGCTTGGTCTCTTTGCTCGAAAGTGCTTCCGGCTGGAAGTTCCTGGCGCACGGAGAATGTGTCTCCACCGAAATCACCAATGAAGTCCGTCTTTAGCTGAGGTACCAGAGAGAAGGTAAAGCCAAGCACTGCAGCGGAAGCGATCAAAGTTACAACCGGGTGAGCCTGGGTGGTTTTCAGAACTGGAATGTAGCCGCGCTGCAACCAGCTCTTTTTCTCTTTTTGCTCTTCCTCTTCGCGAGCGAGCTCCATCTGAGCAGCCAGCTGGCTTTCGGTCATCTGGTCAACTGCGCCCTCGATCTTTGGACCCTTTAGGAACCAGTAGGCCAGTACCGGAACGATAGTCAGGGAAACAATCAAGGAGGCTAGAAGGGCGATTGTGAAGCTTAGGCTAAAGGGCCTAAATAGCTCTCCAACTACTCCGCCTACAAGAGCAACCGGTAAGAACACGGCAACTGTTGTGATGGTTGCCGAGGTAATGGCTCCAGCCACTTCCTTGACGGCTTGGATGATCGCACTCTTCTTTTCTTCGCCATAGGACAGGTGCCTATTGATGTTTTCAATAACCACAATCGAGTCGTCCACCACGCGACCAACCGCAATAGTCAGGGCGCTCAAGGTGAACAAGTTCAGGCTGTAATCGGAGATTAGGAGCCCAGCGAAGGTAATCAGAAGCGAGGTTGGAATCGAGATGGCCGTGACCAAGGTCGAACGTACCGAACCTAAGAAAACCAGAATGATCAGGATGGCAAAGGTTAGTCCTAGGGTTCCTTCAATGGTTAGGTTCTCTAGCTGCTTTTCAACAAAGGGACCCTGATCAAAGACGGTGCTGATTTCGACATTTCCACCGAGCTTCTCGGTTAGTTCCTCAATCTTTGCCTCGACGCCGTTTGAAATGGCAACAGTGTTTCCGTCTTGGGTTTTAGTCACCTGGATGCCGAGTGAGTCCAAACCGTTGGTTCGCGAAATCGAAGTCACTGGCTCGTAGTCATAAGTGACAACGGCAACATCCTCGATGCTTAGAATTTCTGGCGCTGTAGGCGCTGGTGCCGCTGGCACACTTGGTGCAGCAGGTGCTCCAGGAATTTGTGGACCAGCTGCCGCAGCAGCTGCAGCCGCAGCAGCGGCTTGAGCAGCAGCTGCTTGCGCAGCGGCCTGAGCTGCCGCATTGCTGGATGCAATCAAAGGAAGTTTCTTGAAATCTTCCAGAGAGTTTACGTTTGTTCCTACTTCAATCTGCAGCTCTCCGGCGGTGTCTGTAATCGAGCCTGCTGGAATGATGAAACCATTCGCACGAAGGGCATCAACGATGGCCTGCTGGGAAAGACCATTCTCGCGCAGCACCTTGGCTTTGAGATCCAGGGTGATTTCTTTCTGCTTTCCTCCAGCGACTGTGATTTCCTGAATTCCAGGTACCTGAGAAAGAATCGGGGTTGCTACATCGGCAAGAATTTCCGCAATAGCGTCGTTATCTCCGGTGGTTGAAGCAACCGACAAAACAATGATTGGAACACTGTCGAAAGAACCTGAGATTACTCTGGGGCTCACGTCAGAAGGTAGCGAGTCGGTTAGGTTGGCAATGACGCGGTTCAGCTCTTCTTCGACAGTTGCGGTCGTAGTTCCAAAGTCAAACTCCACGCGAACAACTGACAAGTTTGCGCTAGATGTTGAGCGCACGTTCACAAGGTTGTTTAGGGTTCGAACTTCATCCTCAATCAGTGAGGAAACTTGAGCGTCGACAATCTCAGGGGATGCTCCTGGATACGGTGTGACTATGGAAGCCTGTGGCACCTCGAAGGAGGGCAGTAGCTCCTGCTTCAATGAGGTCAGTGACAGAAGTCCTGACGCAACAATGAGCACGGTCAAAAGACCGACAACGGAGCGGTTGGCAAGTGATGCGGTGGCTAGTCTGAACAAGAATGTCCCCTAAGTAAGAAGTACTGAATTTTCTGCAACATCTAAGCAAAGCACTTAAATGGCTATCTAGTAAGGCTAACTGCTGAATCTCCCAGCCAGTTCCCAGCCCAGACTGGGCCACTTTAGTCCTGCCCTTTAGGCTAGGGGCATGAAGATTTCTAGAATCCTGGCCCTGGTGGGCGGTGTAGTGCTGGCCCTACTTCTTGTAGTTCCTTTCTTGGTTCCAGTTGAGACCACGGGAACCAGAACCTATAAAGAGGTAGCGGGCGACGGGGCAACTTTTGCAACAGCCCAAGGCGTAGAGATCTACTACGAGAAGACCGACTTTGTTTGCCAGGAGAACAAAGATTGCTCTAATCCTCCAGTCATCTTCCTAATGCACGGTTTTGGGGCAAACACCTTCTCGTTCAGAGAAATCACCGAACCACTAAGTCAGCTGGGCGATGTCATTGCCTACGACAGACCAGGATTTGGCCTTACTCAAAGGCCTAGTTCCTGGGAGGGCGAGAACCCTTACGGTTCTATCGGGCAGGACCTGATTCTAGATGAGCTAATTGCTCAATTTGCTAAGGGTCGAGACGTAATTCTGGTGGGTCATTCCGCAGGAGGAACTCTCGCTGCGCAGTACGTGGTGGATAACAAAGATGCCATCCAGGGATTGATTCTGATTTCACCAGCAATCTTGTCAACTGGCGGAACACCTAGCTGGTTGAACTGGGTCTTTAGTATTCCTCAACTAGATCACTTGGGGCCATTGTTGGTTTCCTCGATTGCCTCAAGCGGAATGGATCTTCTGAACGAGTCCTGGTACAACCAATCCTTAATCACCGATGAGGTGAAAGCAGGCTACCGCGAACCACTTAGCGTAATTGGCTGGGAAGAGGGATTCTGGGAATTCAATCGTGCACCGAGAGCATTTGATGTCAAAGACCGCTTGGCTGAAATCACCGTTCCAACCCTGCTTATCACCGGTGACACTGACACTGTGGTAGCAACAGCTGACACTGAAGCGCTCGCAACAATGATTAAAGACTCAGTTCTATTTGTTTTTCCTGAATCTGGCCACTTAGCTCAAGAGGAAACTCCTGAGGACACGATGAAGGCTATTCGAGTAGTTTGGGGAATACTTACTCGCTAGATAGTTTCTGCAAGTGGGAACAAAGCCCAAGAGGTAAGTGTTGTAAAGTTTTAGCTCTCTAAAGCTCAAAGAAAGTGACGCTTTTGGAAATCAAATTTGGACTCGACACCTTCGGGGATATGACCCTAAAGGACGATGGCACGCCAGAAACAGCAGGCCAAGTACTAAGAAATGTTGTGGCCGAAGCTGTGCAGGCAGAGCAAGTTGGTTTAGACAGCTTCGACGTCGGGGAGCACCATCGAGACGACTTTGCTGTAACTTCGCCGGATACCGTCTTGGCGGGAATCGCCACTGTCACTAGCAAAATCAAGTTGGGTTCTGGGGTTACGGTTTTGTCATCCGAAGATCCAGTTCGGGTTTATCAAGCGTTTGCAACTGTCGATGCCCTTTCTAATGGAAGAGCTGAGATAACAGCTGGACGAGGCTCATTCATAGAATCGTTTCCCTTGTTTGGTTATGAACTTGCTGACTATGGTGATCTGTTCGAACAGAAGCTTGAGTTGCTTGTTGAACTACTCAAAGAAAAACCAGTGACTTGGTCGGGAACCGTTCGCGCATCACTTGTCAATCAAGAGGTATACCCGAAGACTGAGGCTGGAAGAATTCCTCTGCGCGTGGGAGTTGGAGGGTCACCAGAGTCTGTGATCCGTGCCGCGAGATTAGATGCTGCGCTAGCGCTGGCCATAATCGGTGGTGACCCTGCCAGATTTGCTCCATTCGCCAAGCTCTATAGAGATTCGATGGAAAAGTTCGGTAACTCACTTAGACCAATCTCGATTCACTCCCCAGGTCATATTGCCGAAACAGACGAGCAAGCCATTGAAGAATTGTGGCCGAGTTACCAGGCAAGCTTTGGCCGCATCGGTCAAGAGCGTGGCTGGGGACCGATGACTAAAGGCCACTATCTAGACGAAGTTCAAAACGGAAGTCTGTATGTTGGTTCGCCTGAGACAGTGGCTCAGAAGATGGCTTACGCCATTCGATCTGTTGGAGCTCAACGATTTGACCTGAAGTACTCAACCGGCCCGATGTCACATTCAAAGCTCATGAAGTCAATTGAACTGCTGGGAACCAAGGTAGTTCCGCGGGTTCGAGAACTACTGGCTGATCAGCTAGTTAGCTAGAAAAAGTCCTTCTTGAGACCTGTGCTCCCAAAGTTCTGAGATTGCGCTCCTAGACTTTTGCGTGGAAAGTCCAAATCAAAAAAGGAGTATCAATTGGAAAACAAGGCTGTATTTGGTGAGTTTTTAGGCACGATGATCTTGGTCGCAGCGATTGTGGGATCTGGGTTTATGGCTTCGGCACTTTCAACCGATGGGCTTGTGCAACTTCTAACAATTGCCATTTCAACAATCTTTGTACTCGGAACTTTGATTCTTACTCTTGGCCCTGTATCCGGTGCACACCTAAACCCGGCAGTCACAATTGCTTTGGCAATAACCAAGCAATTCCCAGCAAACCAGATTCTGGTATACGTCATTGCTCAAGTCACAGGCGGTATTTTTGGTTCGGTTCTTGCCAATTTAATGTTTGGAAGCGAACTAGCTCCTGTTTCTCAAACTGAGAGATTTGCTCTTGGAACAGGCGTGGGTGAAGTGGTCGCAACCGGTCTTTTGGTTTTCGTAGTTCTGTCATTGCTTAGGGCTAAGAAATCCAACCTCATCGCTTTTGGAGTTCCGGCAGCCGTTGGTTCGGCTTTCTTTTTCACTTCATCAGCGGCATTCGCAAACCCAGCAGTGACAATTGGAAGAATCTTCACCGACAGCATCACAAGCATTTCTCCAGCATCAGCAGCAGGATATGTTGCTGTTCAGGTAGTTGGTGCTTTGGTTGCCGTTGGAGTTGTGCGGGTTCTTTTCGCGAAAAAGGGCAAGTAGAACTTAGGCAAAAGCCTCTGGCGGGGGACAGGTGCAAATCAAGTTCCTGTCCCCATGAACTGAATCGACTCGTCTAACCTTGGGCCAATACTTTCCAAGGTGCTGCCCAGACACAGGATAAACCGCTAGCTTGCGTGAGTAAGGGTGGTTCCACTCTTCGGTAAGAATCTTTGCGGTGTGAGGAGCCTGACGAAGCGGGTTGTCCTCTGGTGACCATTCTCCGCTACCAAGCAGGTTAATCTCCTTCTTGATTTCAATCATCGCTTCAATGAAGCGATCAACTTCTTCCTTAGGCTCAGACTCAGTTGGCTCAATCATCAAAGTGCCCGATACTGGGAAGCTCATGGTTGGGGCGTGGAAGCCGTAGTCAATCAAACGCTTAGCGATGTCATCAACTGACACTCCGGTTTCCTTAGTCATGCCCCGGATGTCGATGATGCACTCGTGTGCGATTAATCCGTCGTTGCCGGTGTAAAGAAGTGGGAAGTGATCCTTTAGCTTCTTAGCGATGTAGTTAGCTGACAAAACCGCTACAGCTGTTGCATCCCGCAAGCTCTGGTTTCCCATCATGCGAATGTAGGCCCATGAAATAGGCAGGATCGACGCTGATCCAAAAGGCGCTCCAGAGATTGGTCCAAAGTTTGGTAGTTCAATTTGTGCCAGCGAGTGACCAGGAAGGAAAGGTGCAAGGTGCGCCCTGGCTGCCACTGGTCCAACACCTGGTCCACCACCACCGTGAGGGATACAGAATGTTTTATGAAGGTTTAGATGCGATACATCTCCGCCAAGCAAACCAAACTTTGCATAACCAACCACCGCATTTGTGTTTGCGCCGTCAATGTAAACCTGTCCGCCGGCCTGGTGAACAAGTTCGCAAATGTCAGCGATTGCTTCTTCGTAAACTCCGTGAGTGGAAGGATAGGTGACCATCAGGGCAGATAGTTTGTCGCCCGCTTCTGAAATCTTCGCCTTGATATCTGCAAGGTCAACGTTGCCAAGCTCGTCGCAGGCAACTACAACAACCTTCATTCCAGCCAACACTGCTGAAGCAGCGTTGGTGCCGTGGGCTGAAGATGGAATCAGACAGACTTCACGCTGAGTATCTCCGCGCGATAGGTGGTAGCCGCGGATGGCCATAAGACCAGCGAGCTCTCCTTGGCTACCAGCATTTGGCTGGAGAGAAACAGCGTCGTAGCCGGTGACATCACATAGCCAGGTCTCAAGCTCTGAAATAAGGGCGAGGTAGCCAGTGATGTCCTCCTTGGGGGAGAAGGGGTGAAGGTTTGAAAATTCGGGCCAGGTGACAGCTTCCATCTCGGTTGTTGAGTTGAGTTTCATTGTGCAAGAACCAAGTGGAATCATCCCGCGATCAAGCGCGTAGTCGAAGTCGGCAAGGCGCTTGAGGTAGCGAAGCATCGCCGTTTCAGAGTGATAGGTGTTAAACACCTGGTGAGTTAGGTACTTGCTCTTTCTATCAAGTCCCGCAAGCTTCAGGTTCGCACCAGCACCGTCGTACTTGAACTCAACCGGTTTGCCTCCAAAAACCGAAGACACTTGGTTGAGTACCTCAACGCTGACGGTTTCATCAATAGAAATGCTGATGGTTTTTTCATCAATAACCAGCATGGTTAGATCATGCTGGCGTCCCTTGGCAAATAGCGCTTTAGCATCAACACCGGTCACCTGGAATGTGTCAAAGAAGTTCTCTTCAGAAACTGTGTGACCTGCTTCACGGATTGAATTCGCAAGTGCCTGCGCTTTCTGGTGAACTTCGAGGGCAATTGAACGCAAGCCCTTTGGCCCGTGGTACACAGCAAACATTCCAGCCATTACTGCCAGAAGCACCTGTGCGGTACAGATGTTTGAAGTTGCACGCTCACGTCTAATGTGTTGCTCGCGAGTTTGAAGAGTTAGACGATATGCCGGGGCTCCATCGGCGTCAACGGACACACCAACCAATCGACCAGGCATTGATCTTTCAAGATCTGCGCGAACTGCAAGATAACCCGCGTGAGGACCACCAAAGCCCATCGGAACACCAAAGCGCTGCGTGGTGCCAACCACCATGTCGGCTCCAGCTTCTCCTGGGGCTTCGATTAGGCAAAGTGCCAATAGGTCCGCAACTGCAACCGCCATAGCCTCGATCTTGTGAGCTGCGTCAAAAATTGGCTTTAGCGAGGTAAGTCTTCCAGATGCGCCTGGGTACTGAACCATTACGCCAAAGTACTCTCCAGTTAGCTCAGCTGCTCCTTTGGCGGCATCGAAGTATGCAATTTTGATTCCCACCGGTTCGGCTCTGTGCTCGAGCAGCGCTTTGGTCTGCGGCATGGTGTCCGAGTCAACATAAAAGATGTTGCTCTCGTTCGAGGATGATCGCCGTGACAGCAACATGGCTTCAGCAGCAGCTGTAGATTCGTCAAGCATCGAAGCGTTAGCAGTTTTCATACCGGTTAGGTCATTGACCATGGTTTGGAAGTTGATAAGGGCCTCTAGGCGTCCCTGAGAGATTTCAGGCTGGTAGGGCGTGTAAGCGGTGTACCAAGAAGGGTTCTCTAGAACGTTGCGTTTGATGACCCCTGGAGTGAAGGTTCCGTAGTAGCCCTGACCAATCAATGAAGTGGTTATCTTGTTGTTTCTAGCGTGTGCACGAAGAGCCTTTAGGGTTTCTTGTTCGCTTAGCGGGTCGGGGAGTTTGCCTTCACCTTCAAACTGAATGGCTTTGGGAAGCGCTGTGGCCATGAGCTGATCTAGGGAAGAGTAGCCAAGCTCTTTGAGCATGACGGCTTGATCTTCTTGGGTGGGTCCGATGTGGCGGTATTTGAAGTCTTTGTGCTCAGGAAGCAATTTTGACTTAACCCTCTCCAGTTAGTGCAGCGTATTCCTCATGAGTAAGTAGTACTGGAAGTTCAGTAAATCTAATCTTGATCAGCCATCCGGCACCGAAAGGGTCGTGGTTCACAAGCTCAGGGTTTCCTGAAACCACATCGTTTACTTCAACAATTTCTCCGTCAACAGGAGCGTAAAGCTCACCGACGCTCTTGGTGGATTCGATCTCACCGCAGATCTTCATATAAGTAGTTGAAGAACCAACTTTGGGTAGGTCAACAAACACAATGTCACCAAGCTTTTCGGCAGCGTACTCGGTGATGCCAACGGTGGCGATGTCGCCATCGATTGATAGCCACTCGTGCTCTTTTGTGTAGTGAAGACCTTCACGGTTGATCATGCTGGATTAGTCCTTTTTGGTTTAGTTTGCTCTTTTGTAGAAGGGCAGTTTCACTACTGTAAATGGTGTCTTGGCTCCTCTGATGTCCACGCTAATAGGCGTGTCGACATGGGCAAAATCGGCGTTCAAGTAGGCCATTGCCACTGGGAAACCAAGGGTAGGAGATAGAGCTCCTGAAGTCACAACTCCGATTACGGACTCAGAACCTTCAACAAAAACTTCATAGTCTGCTCTTGCTGCGCGCTTACCTTCGCCAACAATTCCAACCAAAACCTTTTCAGGTTTGGCATTTGAAAGCTCAGTCAACGCTTTCTTTCCAACAAAGTCGCCTGGCTTATCAAGGCGGACTACTTTTCCGAACCCCGCCTGATACGGATTCACATCCAGGTTCATCTCGTGACCGTACAGTGGCATGCCAGCTTCAAGTCTGAGAGTGTCACGACAGGCAAGTCCAGTTGGAAGCAGTCCCTGATCGGACCCGGCTGCGATGATTTCGTCAAAAACTTTTCCTGCGGATTCCACTGGAATGTATATCTCAAAGCCGTCTTCACCGGTGTAGCCGGTACGGGCGAGAAGACAATTTACTCCAGCAATCTCGGCTTCAGAGATCGCGTAGTACTTAAGTTCCAATAGTGGGGCTGAAGTGATTTTCGAAAGAACCCTAACAGAGCTGGGCCCTTGAATTGCCAGCAGTGCCCAAGCATCGCTTTCATCAGTGACTACAGCATCGAACGATGAACAACGTTCCACCAATGCTTTCGCAACTGCCTCTCGGTTTGAGGCGTTAGCAACTACTAGGTACGCATTCTGTCCTAGACGGTAGACGATTAGATCATCGATTATTCCGCCAGCCTCATTACAGATGAGTGAATACTTGGCTCGACCAATAGCAATTTCCGATGCTGCACCAACAAGCGCGTAGTCCAGAAATGCGGCAGCGTCCTTGCCTTCAACAAACAATTCGCCCATGTGCGAAATATCAAAAAGCCCGGCAGCTTCTCTAACCGCGTGATGCTCTGCAAGGTCTGAGCTGTATCGAACCGGCATCTCCCAGCCACCAAAATCGGTGAAACTTGCCCCGAGTGCCGCGTGCTTGTCCCTAAGGGGAATTGATTTCATGACACCTAATCTAGGGGTCAAAACTGGACCCAAAAACACAGCACCTCGCAGCCTGCTGGTGAATTTGAATCGCTCAGTTAGCCTTGGGGGAGATTCAGATTTCAAGGGGAGATTGCTATGACACGTTGGAACGAACACCCAGCCACCACCAAGTTTGGTAAAGAGCAACTCAGCTTTGGACAGCGATCGGCGGATGTTCTTCGAAACGCTATGGGGTCCTGGCCATTTGTATTTGGGGCCTTGGCATTTTTGGCAGTCTGGATGTACTTCAACTCCGATGGAGCCTTTGACCCGTTCCCATTTATCCTTTTGAACTTGATCCTCTCGTGCATTGCAGCGTTACAGGGCGCAATTTTGTTGATTGCAGCCAAGCGAGAGGACCAAATCAACTCAGAGCTTGCCATCCATACTTTTCAAATTGATCAGGAAAATCTGGAGCTAACTAGGCAGGTCCATGAGCTGAGTCTGAAAATCGAGAAGCTAACAAACGAAGTCCATAAGGCTGTCACAAAGTCGGACCCAAAATAACCAAACCTGCTATAGGGCCCTAAGCCCCAGCTGTTTATGCAACAGGTTTGGACCGCAATCAAGCAAATGTCGGTAGGTAGTCCTAAGTTTTCAGTCATGAAAGCTAAAGAGCTAAGGAGTTAGACATGGGGTTTTTTAGTTGGCTAAATCGAGTGCTGAGCTACGATCCTTCCATTTATCGTCCATCCACTAAGCCTTCAAAAGGTCAAGTGATGAACGAGGGGGATTTTCACTCAGGACCTGAAGGGTACTCACCAAACACTGCATACCCGGACACGTTCTATGGTTCAGGCGGAGCAGATGATGATTCTGGTCACAACGAGGGAGATTTCAACCGATAGCTCTTGAGCTGGTTGGGCTCACGGCCGCAAATGCTTGCAACCAATAGGCTTGAAGCATGAACTCAAAACCTAAAGACATATTTGGAACTTTCGCCCGAATAGAAATGTTTACTTGGGGGTTGCTTATTGCAGCAATCATCGCCCGGGAAACAATTGGAGTGGCAACCAACATTTTCTTTATCGTGGGTGCGACCCACGGTTTTGCCTTCATTGGTTATGCGGTGACTGCAACTTTGGTTGCCGTAAACCAGCGCTGGCCCTTGAGCCGCGGTGTCGTGGCCGTGATGTTAGCGATAGTGCCGTTCGCAACCTTGCCATTTGATCGCTACCTAGAAAAGAAGAAACTACTAGAAGGCGCCTGGAGAATTGACGCAACTAACGATCCGAGAGACAAGACTCGTTTCGACAGACTCTTTCGCTGGTACATCGAAAGACCGCTGTTTCTGGTGCTGACTCTGGTGGTATTTGTTGTTGCCCTGTTTACTTTCCTACTTTGGCTAGGCCCGCCGTACCAGTGGTTTAGCTAACTCTTTGCTTTTGACTTTGATTTGCTGAGCGACGCTTCAATCTTTGAAATTTCCTTTTTTAGCTTGTCAATTTCTTTCTGAACTTGCTTGTCAGCGGACGACAGAGATGCCAGTTTTGAAGAAACATCGTTTAGTTCCTTGACTTGTCTTTTCTGAACACGATCTTCTTCGCGAGCTTCATCCATGGCGTTAAGCACAATTCCAATCAGCACATTTAGAACCGTAAAGACAATCAAAAACACGTATGACAAGAAGAACGGTACGGCTATAGGGCTAATCAGCATGGCCTCTTCTAGATAGACCGGGAAGTTCTCCAAAGTCAGCAAGATAAACAGACTTTTCATGCTGAGCCCAATGTTTCCCCAGCTTTCTGGCGCCTGCTCACCAAAAATGTAGAAACCAGCCATTCCGTATAGAAAGAGCAGCAAGGTAGTAAGTACTGTCATGCTCAGTAGCGGCGGGATGCTTTTTACAATTGATGCCGACAGAATTCGCACTTCGGGCAAGAACCTAAAGATGCGAACCAATCTAAGTAGTCGAAGCAATCGAATCACGGCAGTCTGACCTTGGAAAAACGGTGATAGGCCAACGACTATGAAGTCAAATACGTTCCAGCCTTCTTTGAAGTAGGTCCAGGGTTTCTTTCCGTATGAGACCATTCGAAGAATGAGCTCGAGGACGTAGATGCCAAACGCGATTGCGTCAACGGTGTAAGCAATCTGAATAGTTTGGGCATCTAGGTTCGGCATTGTCAAAACAGCCAAGGAAATGGCATTGATGATAATCACGGCGCTGATTGCCAACTCAAAAGGGCTGCTGTAAACGACCTTGGACAGCCAAATCACCCGGTAGGGCTCTATCTGCTTGACCTTGCCATACGCGCGGACGTAGCTGACGGCTGTTTTTTGTTTAGACATGTAGTTTCCCCAGTTTTTTCTCGTGCCAGTTCTACAAGCCTAGTAAGCCAGTGACAGGCTTTGATCTCTTAGTTCAGCCCTCTAGCTATGTCCTAGACCCAGAAAACCTTTACAAAACTGCAATCAAATCCGCCCCATGCCTAATGGCTCGAATCGGGGCAAGGAGTAAGCTTTTGGATGTTCGGAGGCCCTGGGGAAGCTTCGTAGGACAAAGAAGTCCAATAACCGACAAGGTGATATCTTGATCAACAGCTCCACGAGCCCAACTGCAACTTCCACCTCGGCCGTCAGCCTCAAGGGATTAAACAAATCCTTCGGTGATGTAACTGCAGTTTCAAACCTTGATCTAGAGATACCCCAAGGTGAGTTTTTTTCTATGCTGGGCCCTTCGGGTTCAGGTAAGACCACAGTGCTTCGCATAATCGCAGGTTTTGAAACTGCTAGTAGCGGCAAGGTTTTGCTCGAGGGGTCAGATGTGACCGAACTTGCACCATTTGATCGGGACGTAAACACTGTCTTCCAGGACTACGCATTGTTTCCCCACATGTCCATCCAGCTAAATGTTGAGTACGGACTCAGAGCCCGAAAGATTCCAAAGGCCGAGCGAGCCAAGCTAGCTTCAGAAGCTATTGAATCTGTGAAGCTAAGTCACCTGGCCGATCGCCTTCCTCATCAGCTTTCCGGAGGTCAAAGACAAAGAATCGCCCTAGCTCGTGCATTGGTGCTCAGGCCAAAGGTTTTGCTTCTGGATGAGCCTCTTGGAGCACTGGATAAGCAGCTTCGTGAGGAGATGCAGGTCGAGCTAAAGCGCATTCAGCGCGAAGCAGGCATCACCTTTATCTTTGTCACCCATGATCAAGAAGAAGCCATGAGAATGAGCGACCGAATCGCGGTATTCAACCAGGGGCGCATCGAACAGATCGGCTCACCTCGCGAGGTCTACGAGAGCCCAGCCTCTGCATTCGTTGCGAGTTTCCTAGGAGTGTCCAATTTGATTCAGGGCCCCATGGCCAAAGAGCTATTTGGTTCGGATCAAATGGTCAACGTAAGGCCCGAGCGCATAAAGCTTCAAAAAGAAGGCTCCAAGAGCGCAGGGGATGAAATTGGCATCAAGGCCACAATCATTGACGTGGCCTACACCGGAGCTAACACTCTGTATGTGTTGGAATCCGAAGCTGGCCTGCGCCTAGTCGCAACCAGACTAAATGAAGAGTTACCGGGACAAGATCTAGGTCTTGAAGCGGGTGACAGGGTATTGGCCTCATTCCGTAAGGAACATGTCGCCAAGATTCCAAACAATTAATGAGAGGAAACAAATGAGAAGAAGCAAACTAGCTCTTCCTGCACTACTAGCAGCCAGCGCACTTGTGCTATCTGGTTGTGCAACATCAAGTGGCGAACTGACCCTTACTGTTCCAGACGTCCCAATGAAGACCGAACTAGGTGCTTTCGAGGGTGAACTGAACATCGTTAACTGGTCTGGTTTCGTAGACCCAAAGTGGGTTGACCCTTTCACTGCTGAGACCGGTTGTGTTGTTAACTCCCGCGTTGCAGGTACCAGCGATGAGATGGTTACCCTTATGCGCACCGGAGAGTACGACCTAGTGTCTGCATCAGGTGACGCAGCTCTTCGCCTAATCGTTGGTGGAGACGTTGCACCACTAAACATGGAGCTAATCCCTAACTTCAGCGATGAAATTGCTGAGGGCATGAAGGGTCAGATCTATGACGTAGTAAACGGCAAGCCTTACGGTGTTCCAATCGGCCGTGGCGCAAACCTTCTTCAGTACAACGAGACAGTGACTGGTGGAGCACCAGAGAGCTGGGACGTTGTTTGGGAAGCTGACAGCCCATACGCTGGCAAGATCACCGCTTATGACGCACCAATTTACATCGCTGACGCAGCTGTGTACTTGATGTACCACAAGCCAGAGCTTGAAATCAAAAACCCATACGCACTAGACGAGACTCAGCTAGCTGCTGCTGTTGAACTGCTAAAGCAGCAAAACGGCATCATCGGCGAGTACTGGTCCGACCCAGTGGCTCAGATTACTTCCTTCGTTGGTGGCAACACCGTAGTTGGAACAAGCTGGGAAGTTCTAAAGAAGTTTGCGGCTCAGGACAACCTGAAGACCACACTTCCTATTGAGGGTTCAACTGGATGGTACGACACTTGGTTGCTATCAACCACGTCTCCAAACTCGAACTGTGCTTACGCATGGATCGACTACACCAGCCAGGCAAGTGTTAACGGAGCAATCGCCATGAACTTTGGTATGGCTCCTGCAAACATTGCCTTCTGTGCAACCGATGCCGACACTCAGGCACACTGCGACCAGTTCGCAGCTGAGGACGAGGCGTTCTGGGACAGAATCTGGCCATGGACTACTCCTATCGAGGAGTGTGTTGATGGACGCACTGACGTTAAGTGCACCAGCTTCCAAGACTGGACGAACGCTTGGGTAACCGTTAAGGGTTAATTCCAAAGCTTTGCCGGGTGGGGATTAGTCCCCACCCGGCAATACCAGTTCCAAAACTAAATCTTTGATCCAGAAACTTTATACAGGTAGGTGAGAAATTGTCAGTAATTCAAAAAGCCCCAAAGCGCCCAATTTCCACTTATCTACACAGACGACCAACCACGAGGCTAGTGGCGCTGTTGGCGCTGCCGATGACCTGGCTGGTTGGGGTCTACATAATCTCTCTTGCACTTTTGCTAGTCACAGCTTTTTGGTTTATCGACCCATTTACATCAAAGGTGATACCGGGATTCACTCTTGAAAACTTTGTGAACATCTTCACAGTCCCTGCTTACCTTTCTACCTCTATTCGAACTTTAGGCATCGCACTTGCCGTGACAGTTGTTTGCATCGTCTTTGCGATTCCACTGGGTATCTTCATGGCAAAAATTGCAAGGCCTTGGGTTCGCAATGCTCTCGCCGTTGCCATCACGCTTCCCCTCTGGGCTGGCTATCTAGTCAAGCTTTTGGCCATGAGACTTACCTTCACCGAGGAGGGTTTGTTCAACTGGATTATGAGTCCTTTCGGAATAAGTGGCCCAGGATTTGGTATTCCAGTCACAATATTGACCTTGGCTTATCTGTGGTTTCCATACATGGCGCTTCCAGTTTTCACTGCCATTAGGCAGCTACCTCACAATTTGTTTGATGCCTCAGCGGATCTCGGCGCTAAAGGTTGGCCCACAGTTTCTCGAATGGTAATGCCATTAATTACCCCTGCAATCATTGCCGGAAGCGTCTTCACTTTCTCTTTGAGCCTAGGAGACTACCTAGCAGCCAGATTCGTTGGCGGCGCAACTCAAATGATTGGATCGATCATCGCCTCCAACATCAACTTGAACCCTCCCGTGGCGGCGGCGTTCTCGATGGTTCCGATTGCGTTTGTGGTTATGTACTTGATGGTTGCAAGGCGCACCGGTTCACTGGAGAGGATGTAGCTAACGATGCTTAGATTCTCTAGAACTTCACGCTGGGCCCTAATGGCCATTGTTGCCGTGATTCTGGTCTTCATGTACGCGCCGCTATCGGTACTTATTCTTAACGCATTCAATGATCGCCAGATTTCAGCTTGGCCAATTCAAGAATGGTCATTCAAATGGTGGGTAGTTGCTTTTGAGTCCGAAGCCATTCGCGCCGCTCTTTTGAACTCAGCCATTGTCGCTTTCGGGGCAATGGTAATCGCCATGATTCTGGGGTCACTGGTGGCCTTTGCGCTGAGCAAGTATGAGTTCTTCGGCAAGGGGACAGTAAACCTGCTCGTTGTTTTTACCTATTGCTTGGCCAGGTGTTGTCACCGGTGTTGCCTTAAGCAACACTTACAGCAGCTTTCTTACCCCCGCAGGTTTTCAGATTGGGTACTTCGGAATGATCGTCGCGCACGCGACTTTTTGTATTGTGATGGTTTTCAACAATGTCTTTGCGAGGCTCAAGAGAATGAATCCGTCCCTCCAAGAGGCGTCGATGGATCTAGGCGAGGGGCTTTGGGGGACCTTCCGACTCGTCACTTTCCCTCAGTTCAGAACCGCTTTCGCTGCGGGTGCTCTGCTGGCTTTCGCTTTGAGTTTCGATGAGGTTGTGGTGACGATTTTCACGGCCCCTCCAGGCGTCGACACCTTGCCGCTTTGGATTTTGAAGGAGATGGCTAGACCAAACCAGGCCTCGGTTGTGAACGTTGTAGCCACAGTGGTGATTCTGCTATCGCTGATACCGGTTTACGTGTCCCAGAGACTATCTAGAACCGAGAACGAGAAGTAAGCCTCAGCTGGTAAACTTTAGCTCTGCCTTCGTAGCTCAGTGGATAGAGCAAGAGCCTTCTAATCTCTTGGTCGCAGGTTCGATTCCTGCCGAGGGCACCAATAGATTTCCTAGCTCGCTCTAGACTCATGGTGTGATCGCGTTTATCCCTGGGCTTCTAACTGGCTTGTCTTTGATAATCGCCATCGGTGCTCAGAACGCATTTGTGATTCGTCAAGGCCTCACCAAAAAGTACGTGCTTCTTGTGGTTGCAATTTGTGCCATCTCTGACGCACTTCTTATTCTTCTTGGGGTTGCAGGACTCGGGGCCCTAATCGCAGGTTTGCCTTGGCTACTTGAAGTCATTCGCTGGTTTGGGGTTGCTTACTTGACCTGGTTTGGAATCAATTCACTTCGTAGGGCCCTCAAGCCTCAAGCCCTAGATGCATCTGGAGTTCAAAGCGGGAGCGCCAAAACTGTGGTGCTGTCAGTTCTAGGTTTTACATTTCTTAACCCACACGTATACCTGGATACCGTCATACTCCTTGGCTCTATCGGTAATCAGTTCGGTGAGAACAAGTGGTGGTTTGCCCTCGGGGGAGCAGTGGCTAGCGTTGTGTGGTTTAGCTCAATTGGCTTTGGAGCTAGGGCAGCATCACGCTTTATGGCAAAGCCAGTGTTCTGGAAGGTTCTTGATCTGGTGATTGCAGCAGTGATGTTTGGGATCGCCATTATGTTGGCGCTTTATAGCTTCTGATTCCTGAAGGCTGGCTAGTACCATAAGCTCATGCGCAAAATTCTAGGACTTACCAGATACGCCGTACTTATTCCGTCCATTGCATCCATAATCGGTGCTTTGTTGCTTATGGCCCAAGGATCTATCTCGATCCTGATGGTTATTGCCGACGCGGTCTTGTACAACGCCTACCTAAAGGACACAATCGTAGACATCTTGACTGCGGTCGATGCCATCCTGCTTGGCACAGTGTTGTTGGTTATCGGTTATGGCCTATACGAGCTTTTCGTTGACACCAGGCTTGAAGTTCCTGAATGGCTACAGGTGCGTGACCTGGACGATTTGAAGTCCAAGCTCATTGGGGTAGTTGTTGCGATTATTGCTGTTGTTTTTGTCGGAGTCTTTGTGGACTCTAACCGTGCCGCCGATGTTGTCTCTTATGGACTTGGTGCCGGAGCTCTGGTGGCAGGACTGGCTTTGTTCGCACTTGCCACTCGTAAAGAAAGCGCAAAGCCAAAAGCGCCGGTCAAGTCAAAATAGACCCCTGCTAGTTGGCCCCGTGCATACGGCTGGGAGCCTTCTATTAGATACCTGAGAATTCCTTGAAATTAGGCTTCTCGGAACACTGCACTTGAAACAATCGAATTGCCCGCAAGGGCTTCAGATTATTCATCGAGTTTGGGGTAAAAAAGTGCAGGCAAAAGAAATCGCTAAGTACGCAATTGTATTTGTTGCTGGGGCGTTTGCCGTCCTTGGCGTGATCGGCTTGAACTCCCTGATGCAGCCGTCAAGTGCTAACCCAGAGCCGGTAGCTGCTGCAGAGCAGCAAACATCATCCGATGAATCAATCACCAACAACGATTCCGAAAGTGCAAATGATAAAAGTGCACAGGAAACTACTGCAGCTACAAGCAAACCGTCTGAGTCTCCATCTCCTGTTAGCAACCCAACTTTCACCAGTAAACCGGTAGAGGGAATTTCCAGCATCGGGGGATTGGTGCGCAACACCATGGTCACTATTGAAGGAACTGTCACTCGAGCCTCAGAAGAAGACGAATTCATAATTCGGGACGCCACTGGTTCGGTTCAGGTCTACACCGGGCGCACCTTCTTTACAGTGAACGTGGGCGATGTAGTTTCCGTAACTGGTTTAGTGGACGAGTCCGCTCAGCTCGAGGTTTATGCGGATGAGATCACTTTTGAAGACGGAACTGTTCTCAAGGTAAGGCACTGGCGGTAGTCAAACTTCTCCTACGTTGACCGCTTAGGGCCTTCTATCTAAAGCTCTTAGGAAGCGGATCTACTCCAACTGAATGCGGGTTGGTGCGCCAATTCAGGGCCCTTTTGCCATTTTCCGGAATTGGTCGCGAAAGGCCTAGATTTCTGCGATTATTGTCTTTCAACGTTCGTCAAGCCATTGGGGTGAGTTAAACAGGTCTTTGGAAATAATCCTGCTGTTTTCTCTAATTGTCGTTAATGGTGTTTTGGCCATGTCGGAGGTTGCTCTTCTAACCTCCAAGCGAGCAAAGCTTTCGGCTATGGCCGCAAAGGGTAAAAAATCCGCTACTGCTGCCTTGCGCATCAGCGAGGATCCAACTCAGTTTCTTTCCACAATCCAAATTGGCATTACCTCAATTGGTCTACTGAGTGGAATCGTCGGAGAATCCATCTTTGCTAAGC
>ERZ1022756.47-NODE-47-length-46919-cov-10.152249_pt1 | contig 46919 bp, 51 predicted proteins | sample MGYA00520902_ERZ1022756 | MGnify/ENA primary metagenome ERZ1022756 (study PRJEB33162, sample SAMN09537601) | freshwater metagenome | isolation source: freshwater | place: Canada:Alberta | collected 2017-07 | study: EMG produced TPA metagenomics assembly of the...
ATGCAACGCGCTCTTCGTCCCAGTCTCCGGCGAGATAGTTCTTCGACAACGGTGGGCGGTCATAGGGCTTGTGTGCCTCTGCGCCCACCATGGTGATGGTGCCGGTGAAGCCACTAGAGCGCAGTGTTTCTGCCGCGCGGGTACCGGCCAAAGAGGCTCCGACAATCACAATGTTTTGCACGCAGACAGATTAGGTCTGCTGATGAGTTTCTGCGCTTTTCTCTGTGTCCTGAAATACTCATGTGACCGCAGTGTGGACATCTGTCCGCACCTAAGATTTCAGCATTCTCCACGGTTAGGAACCCCATGGCATCTCCCTCACATCTCATCCCCAGCACACACACGGGCAGTCTTCCCCGCCCTGATGACCTCATTCAATTGATGTGGGCAATGGGCGATGGCATTCCAGTCGACAAGAACGCACTCGAAGATCGCATCTCGAAGGCAATCGTTGAAATTGTGGAGAAGCAGGTCAAGGCCGGCGTCACCATCATCAATGACGGCGAGATGTCAAAGCCTTCGTATGCCACCTACGTGAAAGACCGTCTCTCTGGTTTCGCTGGTGAATCAGTGCAGAACTATTTCTTTGACGACCTCGTCGACTTTCCTCGCAGTGCCGAAGCAGTTGCTGGCAACCCCGGACGTCGCAAGCGTTCTGCGCCTGCGTGCACGAGCGCAATTGAAGTGATTGACAAGACCGCAGCGGTGAAGGACATGACCGAATTGTCCGCAGCTGCAAAAAGCTTTGGTCATCAGGGCATTTTCACCAGTGCTGCATCGCCTGGTGTTGTGTCGTTGTTCTTCGGCAACGAGTTCTACAAGACACGCGAGGAATATGTCTTCGCAATTGCCGAAGCAATGCGCTTTGAATACGAAGCAATTGCAGCCGCAGGCGCAGTGGTGCAGGTGGATTGTCCCGACCTCGCAATGGGTCGTCACTCTGCATACGCGCAGTTGTCGTTGGAAGATTTCCGCAGCACGATTCGCACCAACATCGAAGCGTTGAACCATGCAGTACGCAATATTCCTGCAGAGCAACTGCGTATGCATTTGTGCTGGGGCAACTACCCAGGCCCTCACCACCACGACGTTCCCATCCAGGACATCATCGACATCGTGTGGACCGCAAAGCCACAAACAGTGTTGTTTGAAGGCGCAAACCCACGTCACTCACATGAGTGGAGCGTGTTGAAGGAACTCGGTGTTCCCGCCGACAAGTTCATTTGCCCAGGCGTGATTGAGCCACAGTCGAACTACATCGAGCACCCAGAACTTGTTGCGCAGCGATTGGGTCAGTGGGCAGAAGTTGTCTCGCCAGATCGTTTGCTTGCAGGCGTTGACTGCGGATTCTCGGTGCACGTGGGAACCACCACGATTGACCCTGATGTTGTGTTCGCAAAGCTTGCGGCATTGTCACAGGGTTGCGAGATTGCATCAAAGCGTCTCTTCGCATAGACGTAACCAGAACTACTTCGGTACAGCAAAGAGCCCGGTCCTTTCGGACCGGGCTCTTCGTTTGTCTTTATCGCAGAAGCGATGTGACTACTTGTTGTCCTTTGGTTGGTACAGAAGACCAATCACTGCACCGTAAATGAGGTGCCAGAGGAGTACGCCTGCTGGAAGCTTCCAGCCGTTTGGCGTATCGAACGAGAAGAGGCCGTAGCCCTGCTTCGGTGCGTATGCGTATGGCACAAGGAAGCCGATGCTGATGATCGTCATGATGACGCCATAGATGAGGCCCTTGAGGACATGGTTTGCTACCGGGATTGCCTTGTGTGCGATAACGCCGAACAAGATGCAGAACACGATGCCGTTGACGAAGTGCATCGACTGACCAGTGAAGTACTGAGCAATGGGGTTACCCCATGATGCGCCCTTGTCACCAGCAGCTCCTGCAATCAGCGCGCCGTTGTAGGCAGGCCATGGAAGCTGTGGAAGGCCGATTGCGTTGAAGCAGTAGCCGAAGTATGTGCCGAGTTGGGTCGCGATGACACCAATGAGGGCGAGGCCGCCCACTGGATGCTCTTCAACCCATTTGTGCCAGCGCTGAGATGCGCTGGGTGCAAGTGAATTTGCCATTTTGTTTTCCCCCAGGAGGTGAAGTGCGGGCTATTTGCCCGACTAGCGGACAAATTACCAATGGGCGGACACCAGAGGGTGGATTTCGTGTGTCCAGGGGCACATTTGTACCGAGGACACCATGAAACCCATATGGGGCTTGGGTTTCCCCGCTCGCTCTACTTCGGTGGCTGGTAGTCGATATTGCGATCCACGTTCATATAGATGTCAATTCCGACCGGATGTGTCTGCTCTTCCACGATGTGGCCAAGGAGGCCGGCGCAGCGAGCCAACAGGGCCACACCGCGCATCACGCCCAGCGGCAGACCGAGATCTGCCAACACGGCGCCACAGACACCAGCGCCATTGAGCGGCAAGTGCTTGCCCAAAACGTCGGAGTGTGAGCGGCCAATTGCCTCGAACAGCGCCAAGTGCGGGCCGAAGGTTCCGTTCTCACGAGCGAGCGCCATCAGAACTGGAGTGCGAGGGTCGCCCTGCTTGTGAACGGGGTGGCCAAGACCAGGGACAAACTTCCCTATTTCTTTTTGAGACCGCACCACGTTGCGAGCGACATCGTCCCACTCAGCATCGCTGCGTGTTTGGGTGCCCACCTGTTGGAGTTGTGCATTGAGGAACAACGCGCAATCTTCTGTGACACCAAGGAAGCGAGAGCCGCCACCAAGAAGTCCGGCAGCGAGTGCACCTTGCAATGAGTCGGGCGCGCTTGCATACGTCAAGCGTGCAGCAATCGCGGTTGGTGTGAATCCGTGATCTGCGAGCGCAGCAAGCACTGCTTCGAACATCACGAGTTGACCCTTCGACGGGCGTTGCTTTGCAATCAAGTAATACGCAAGTTCACCGAAAGAAATTTTGCCGAGCAACTCTGATGCAAGGTCATGACCCAACAGCGTGATGCTGTCGGCATCAGATGTGCCGAGTCCTGTGCGATATGTGGGTTGTTCTGTTGCCATGATTAATCCAGTCCTTTCAACCAGTCACGAATTTCATCGGAGTGTTCTCCCAAAGTTGGTGGCGGCAAGCGATATTCAAGATCACCGTCACTAAATGTGATGGGGTTGCGCACCAAGGTCACTTCACGGTCGCCTTCACCAACAGTGACGCGCGGGCGTAAGCCAAGCTTCTCTGCAAGTTCAACACCATCGCCGATGGAGTTAATGGGGCCGCACGGCACGCCAACTTTGTTGAGTTCAATGAACAAATCATCAGACATCCACTCAGCCAATTTCTCCAATAAAAACGGGCGTAATTCTTCACGGTTCTTGGTGCGGTCTGCATTGATCTTGAAGCGCGGGTCGTCTGCAATGGCTTCGATACCCAACACTGTGCACAGCGATCGGAACTGCTTGTCGTTACCTGCAGCGATGATGAGATCGCGGTCTTTTGTCGGCAGTGCTTCATACGGGAACAAGCTGGGGTGAGCATTGCCCATGCGGAATGGCACAACTCCCGCTGCTGTGTATGCCGCTGTCTGATTCACCAAACCAGACATTGCAGAAGAAAGAAGGTTCACTTCAATGTGTTGGCCTTCGCCTGTTGCATTGCGATGGTTCAACGCAGCGAGAACACCAATGGTTCCGTGCAAGCCAGCCATCACGTCGAACACAGAAATGCCTGCGCGGTACGGCGAACCATCAGGCTCACCCGTGAGACTCATCAAACCAGACACTGCCTGCACGATGAGGTCATACCCAGGCAACCATGCACCCTCTGCAGTACCGAAGCCGCTGATAGAGAGGTAAATCAAACCGGGGTTGTCAGCTTTGACTGATTCGTAATCAAGACCAAACTTCTTCAAGCCGCCGACTTTGAAGTTCTCCAAGCAGATGTCGGCATTGCGGACCAGCTTCTTGACTATTTCTAAGTCATCTGGGTTTCCGTAATCCAGCACGATGGACTTCTTGTTGCGGTTGATCGACATGTAATAGGTCGCGACACCATCCTTGGTGGGTGGTACCCATGTGCGTGTGTCGTCACCAGCAGCACTTTCCACCTTCACCACTGTGGCGCCCATGTCGGCCAGCAGCATTGAGCAATAAGGGCCGGCGAGGACTCGAGAGAGGTCAGCCACGACCAATCCTTCGAGTGGCTTGGCCGTATTCTGTGCAGAGTTCATTTTCTCAGTGCTTTCGTGTTGGGGGATATGGATTCATGCTGGGAGGCGCAGACAATGGCAACAAAGCGAGACGAGCCCGATTTTGTTGAAGCGCTTGCTCGCGGCCTCAATGTGATGCGCGCGTTCTCGTTATCGCACCTGGCGATGACGGTGAGTGAAGTTGCTACGGCCACCGACTTGGCGCGACCTACCGCGCGACGCTTGCTGCTCACTTTGGAGCAACTCGGATACGTGCGCTCGAACGATGGTTTGTTCATGCTGACGCCAAAGGTGTTGGAGTTAGGCATGTCGTACATCAATGCGCAAGGCATGTGGGACATCGCACGACCACATCTTGTTTCGCTTGTCTCACACACACACGAATCAAGTTCAATGTCGCAGCTTGATGGCAGCGACATCGTGTACACAGCGCGTGTGCCGGTGCCAAAGATCATCGGCTTGTCGGTACAGATCGGCACACGCTTCCCTGCCATTGCAACATCCATGGGCCACGTGTTGTTGGCATCTCTCACCACCAAAGAACTTGATGCAGTGCTAAAGATTCCTTCGCAATCACTCGTTGTGCCACGAGTACGTCCATCGCGCAAAGAAATAGATGCGGCATTGGCGGAAGTACGCACCCGTGGGTGGGCGTTGTCTGATGAACGACTGTCGTTTGGCATTCGTTCCATTGCTGCACCAGTGACTGATGGCAGTGGTTCTGTGATTGCTGCAGTCAATGTCACGACGAATGCTGCTGAAACATCAATTGCTGAACTCAAGAAATCACACTTGCCGTTGTTGCTCGATACAGCCAAAGCAATTTCTGAAGACTTCTCGCGCATGTCAGTGTTGCCCACCACTGATCCACTGCCGAAGTAGTTCTTCATCGCCTATTTCGTTTCTTCGCGATGTGTTTCGAGAATGAATTCTGCGGTGACTTGCGGTGCAGAAAAGAACGGCGAATGATCCGTATCAATTTCGATTGAGTGCTTGGCCCATGCGGCGCGCATGCGTTGCTGATCCAACTGCACTGCTTGGTCATCTGTACACACGATGTAACTACTAGGCACACTTAACCATGCAGGATTTTCCAATGGTTCCACGGGTATTTCACTACGCATTGTGCGACGATGCTGCATTGCAAGACGCGCCAATGAAGCGGGGCTTCGGTGAAACAGGAAACGTGATGCGTCTTCAGTAAGGGAAAGTTCGCCATCGCTTGAGATGTTCAAGCACGAACGAAACTCTGGGTTACCCCACTGTGGCGAGATGGCCGCTTGTGATTCACCCACCGCTGGCATGCGCGCAGCAACAAACACAAGATGCTGTGCCTTATGAGCTGCCGCCGCCACGGTGATGCCGGTGTAGCTATGACCCACCACGGTGACAGCACCATGCGTTGACTGAAGCTCTGCAATTTTCTTCTGCAGTGCTACAACATCATCGGCTAACGACGTGAACGGTAAATCAATCGTGTGTGCATCCTGGCCGTGCTGCGCAAGACGTTCGATAACGGGTATCCACGTCAGGCTAGGGAGGAACGACCCATGAACGAATAAGACGCTCGAGTCATTCACGAAATGCTCGAGTGACTAGCGGTAGTTGTTGTTGCTGGTGTGATCACCGGCAAGCCAACGCTTCAATGTTTCGTGAGCGTCGTTCTTGCGATCTGCATTGATCTTTTCTGCACCTGGAGCATCAGCGGTGAACTCAAGGAGCATTCCGTTTGGATCTTCGGTGTAGAGCGAGCGGCAGTAACCGTGTTCAAGAACGTATGTTCCTTCTGGCTTCCAGCCGGCTCCCTGCAAGCGAGCAAAGATCTTGTCCTGATCATCAGTCGACACATTCAATGCGATGTGACGGAAAGGTGATGGAGGAAGTGGTGGATCGAACTCGTCCTGGTCGGACTTGTTTGCGAACTGGAAGAACGCAAGTGCGCTTCCGTCTGGCATTCCGAAGAAGCAGTGGCAGTACACGCGCTCTGCGCCGAAGAGTTCATCGGTCTCGGACCATGTCGCCACCAATGGCAAACCAACAAGGTCTTCGTAGAAGGCGCGAGTCGCCTCGAGGTCTTTTGACAAGTAGGCGGTGTGATGAAGGCGGGTTGGTGCGCTGCTCATGGTGATTCTCCTCTTGGAAAATGGTCAAATGTCCGCCAGTCGGACATTAAACCGTTGTGCGTACATTATTGCCCACTGCGGGCCAGCACAACCTGCAACCCAGTGGCCTTTTAGCCAAAAACGACGGTGCGATTGCCAAAGGTGAGAACACGATGTTCCACATGGGCACGCACGGCGCGAGCAAGCACAACTGTCTCGAGGTCTCGACCCTTGCGGGTGAGGTCGACCACATTGTCGCGGTGAGAAACCGCTGAAACGTCCTGGGCGATGATTGGTCCTTCATCCAGCACATCACTGACGTAATGGGCAGTTGCGCCGATCACCTTGACGCCACGGTCATGGGCTTGTCGATACGGATTCGCACCAATGAACGCTGGCAAGAAGGAATGGTGGATGTTGATCATCCGACCCTTCCATGGCTGCACCAATGCCGGCGGCAAGACCAACATGTAGCGAGCCAACACAACGAGTTCAACATCAAGTGCATCAAGCAACGTGGCCAATGTCTGCTCTTGTTCGGCGCGGCCTTGTGGACCATCCGTCACGGGAACGTTGTAAAACGGCAATCCAAAAGAAGTGGCAAGCGGTGATGCATCTTCGTGGTTTGACACAACGGCAACAACATCAAGACCAAGGTCGCCATATGTGGTGCGAGCCAATAAGTCGGCCACGCAGTGAAGATGCTTCGAGCACAAAATTGCCGTACGCGGTTTGCGAGGCAATTCATTCAACGAAAACTGCATGTTCCAGTTGGCAGCCACAGCGGCAAAGCCATTGGTCAGCGTGTCGAGAGCAACTGATTCGGAGTGCGTGAACTCAACACGCTGGAAGAACATCGCATCAGAATCATCGGTGTGCTGTTCTGCATGAACAATGTTTCCGCCAATAGAGGCGACCCATGTTGCAACGGCAGCAACGATGCCCTGGCGATCCGGGCAAGAAATGAGCAGGACGGCGGTGGGATTCACAGTGGTGGAGACGATGGGAATCGAACCCACGACCTCCTGCTTGCAAAGCAGGCGCTCTACCAATTGAGCTACGTCCCCGAAGGAAGGAAAAGACTATCGGCGGACCACGCAGACCACCACAAGGGGTTCTGGAAGCCCTGCAGGAGCCATTAAACACCCCGTTATCCACAGGCCACGGGGGTACCCTTATCGCATGGCAGGCGAGCTCATTTATGCATTCAGAATCATGCGCTTGCCGTTGCTCGATGCCGGCGGGGCGGCAATTGGCCGAATTGACGACATTGTCGTGGTTCCAGGCCGTTTGGGCACAGCCCCCCGCGTCACCGGTTTTGTCGCCACCAGCCAGCGCCGCCGCATCTTCGTGAACGCAAATCGCGTGATTTCCCTTGATACAGAAGGCGCACGCCTGCGTAGCTGGGACGTGGACCTCAACCCCTTCAAGTCTCGCGACGGTGAGCACCTGTTGCAGGCCGACATCATCGACAAGCGCGTGACCGGCGAGACCGTGAGCGATGTGGCTCTGCGCCCCACCGTGAACGCCCGCGAAACTGGCTGGGAAGTTGCCAAAGTGCGCCTCACCCGTAGTGGCCTGTTTGGCCGTCGCAATACGTATCGCTTGGTGGAGTGGAACGAAGTCGGTGGGCTCTTCGCTGCTCCGACCGAAATGGCTGCCGAGGCTGCTCGTCTTCGCGACATGCACCCAAGCGACGTGGCAGGCGTTGTGCGTGCCCTCCCCCTGGCTCAGCGTCAGTTGCTGGCAAAAGAAATGGACGACGACCGTTTGGCTGACCTTCTCGAAGAGTTGCCCGAGCAAGAACAGTTGGCTCTGATTTCAAACCTTGACCTTGATCGTGTGATCGACGTTTTGGAAGAGATGGAATTCGACGACCTTGCCGACCTTCTCGCAGAGATGCCTGCACAGCGTCGTGCCGAAGTGCTCGAAGCAATGGATGACGAAGACGCCGACGTTGTTCGTTCACTTCTTTCCTACGCACCAGGAACCGCCGGTGCATTGATGACTCCAGAAATCATCATCATGAGCAGCAACGCAACAGTCGCCGAAGCGTTGGCGCAAGTGCGTGACCCTGAATGGCTTGTCTCTATTGCTGCACAGGTATTTGTTGTGCAGCCACCATTGCGCGCACCAACTGGCCAATACCTCGGTGTCGTGCACGTGCAGCGTTTGCTTCGTGAACCACCCAGCACAGAACTTGCACGGTGCCTTGCCAAAGAACCCACCGTGTCGGCAAACATGTCCGACCGCGAAGTTGCTGAGTTCCTCGCTTCGTACAACTTGTTAGCTGTTGGTGTTTGCAATGAAGCAGGCCACCTTCTTGGCGCCATCACTGTGGACGACGTTCTCGACCGCATGTTGCCCGCCGACTGGAGGCAGCGTCGACGTCAGGCAGTGCAACCATGAAGCGCCGCAATGATCTCACCACGCCACGCCAGCGCCGCCGCGTTGGCATTCACTACGACACCGATGCATTCGGTCAATTCAGTGAAGCAATCGCGCGTTTTCTCGGAACCGCGCGCTATCTCGTAATTCAGTCGATCATTGTCATCGTCTGGGTTGTGGTCAACGTGCTCAACATTGCACCGTTCGACGACTATCCGTTCATCTTCCTCACGCTCATTTTGTCGTTGCAGGCGTCATACGCAGCACCGCTGATTCTTCTCGCACAAAATCGTCAAGAGGACCGCGAGCGCGAACAAGTGGAACGCGATCGCGAAATGGCGATGCGCACACAGGCCGACACGGAATATCTTGCACGCGAACTCGCTGGTGTTCGTTTGGCATTGGCCGACATCGTTACCACTGCAGACTTGCGTGATCACCTCGAAGCAATCAACGAGGCGTTAGAAAAGCTAGTTGCTATTCAGGAGAACGAGTCACAAGCCCCACGGCACGACTCGTAGCGTCGGCAAACTCATGCGGTAACTGCATGGGTGCCAGATGATCACCTTCTAATCGCACCACGGTTGCCTTTATTGCCGAAGCAAGTGCTTCTTGCTTGTGCGGCAACACCAGTCGATCTTTTGTGGTCAATACGAATGCAGTGGGCACGTTGATGCCGGGAGCAAAGTTGCGCGCATCGAACTTCGACAACGCTCGTCCCGCTTCGCTAATCATCCATTGGTCGTTGCGGCGAATCTCGCCAATGATCCACGGAAGGTAACGACTGAGTTCATGACCGCGTGGAATTGCGCGACGAAGACCAATACGAATCATGCGAGGTGTGCTGAGTCGGCGAATCACTGGACCAAGAACTCGGCCCACTTTCCAACGCACCCGTTCATTACGCGTGCCGTTCCACTCGAGCGCAGTTGCTTGCAACACCATGCTGCTCACTAATTCACTGTGGCGCTGCCACAACAGCATGCTGATGGGCCCACCCATGGAATAGCCCACCGTTGTTATCGAAGTGATGCCAAGCGCTCGAACAACTGCTGCTGCATCATCGGCACAATCTTCAAGTGCAAAGGGAACATGTGGGCGTAGCCCTCTGCCGTGTCCACGATGATCAACACCGACGATGCTGTAGTTCTTCGATAGTTCTTCATACGCAGTGAAGAACTGCAGGTCAGATGAACCTGTCCAGCCGTGTAACAAAAGAACTGTGGGTGCGCCAGGGTCTGTGTGTTGATGATGGCGCACAAACATCTCGCCACGACCTGGCAAGTGAACAACACGACCAGGAAGCAGTGGTGGGATTTCTATTGCAGCGTTCTTCACTTGCATGCCTTGCAGATACCTACGACATCAAGACGATGATGCGCCATCACGAAACCAGCCTTGCTGGCTACTTTTGCCAATGCTGCATCGAGCTCGTGTTCGATTGAGTCAGGAATACGAACATCATCAACAGAGCCGCACATGCTGCACACCATGTGATGATGATGGCCGGTGATGTCTTCGCTCAGTTCAAAACGCGCCCACTCATCGGTGGTGATAACTCGCACAACGACACCTGCATTCTCCAACACAGTGAGATTGCGATATGCCGACGACTGTGCAAGCCCTGTGGTGTTTTCCAGAATTTCTGGAATAGACAACGGGCGCTTTGCTTCGGTCAATGACTCAACAATCATTCGACGGCCAGAGGTGTACCGCTGACCAATCTCGTCGAGCTTTGTTGCAACGTGATGAGCAACATCTGCCGCTTCGACATGCTTGTGCGTGTGTTTTGTCGAAGGCATGACCACACGCTATCGAGAATGAGTGAGAATCGGCGCTATATGCGGACGATGCCGAGCGAGATCAGCGACCAATGAATTGATGCAACGTGATTCCTGATGATGTCACGCCATCGAGAATGTCTGCATTCGGCATTGTTGCTTCACCAAGATTGTGCACTCCGGGAATCACTATGCCGCGCGAGAGTGCGAGTGCAGTGTGTGCTGCAACAGTGCCGGCAACAGTTGCAACACGATCTGCCACACCAACAATCTCGACATGTCGTCGGCCATCGCGACGTCCACGCACTTCAACACGAAGACCGCCATCTAATCCTTCGGCGTGTGGCTTACGCAACATTGGTAACCGTGATGTAAGACGGTCGCGACGTGTTGCAGACACACGAGAGGTGATGCGTTGCAACCCGGGTTGAGCGCGTTGCAATAACACAGGTTCAGGACTAGCGAATCGATAACAGTCACGCGCACCAATCGGATCAGGGAACCAACACAGTTCACGTCCACTGCCAGCGGGGCGTTGTAACCATTCACCGTCATGCCATCCGATGGAGGTGCCTGCAAGAGAATCGTGATGCTGCACTGCGCACATTGGGCCGCCTGTGCCATGTACTGCGTTGTGTACTTCGTCGATGCTTTCGAAAGCGCGAGACACGTGCGCGACGAGAAGTCCTGACAAACCGGGAAGACATGCCGCCCCGGCAACAACAGGAACGCCCCGAGCTACTGCTCGATCTTGACCATCAATAAGAGCAAGAACATCGGCAAGGTTGTCGCTGGTGGAAACAACGGCGACGCCTTGGGCCACAAACGCAGATGCAAGTGCGTCGTGTGGTGCGCCGTGGGCAAGGATCACTACGTCGCAGTCAAACAACGATGATGCTGAGCCAAGTTTTTCAACCCGGGGCATGTGCCCAAGGGTGTGGAGAACAGATGCTGCGCGTGAACTGGTGACACCGGTGCCAACAATCCCAATCTGGGGTGCGGACGGATTGTTCATGGCGACTACCGCTGAGGGGTGACCTCGCGCCACCCACCTTGTTGTGGAGCCACGACGACTTTGGTGCGACGGCGAAGGACGACGGCGACCATGGAACCCAGGGAAATGGCGAAGAAGGCTTGGCGGATGAATTTCACGGCAGCCTCCTCAGCAATTGGGGATCTACCCATCGGGAATTCGATGGAGATATTGGTGGGGCTAGCAAGAATCGAACTTGCGACCTCATCCTTATCAGGGATGCGCTCTAACCGACTGAGCTATAGCCCCTTAACGGGACTTAGAACTCTATCCGTGGGTCTGGCCAGCCTCAACCGGCCGAGCGACCACTTCTTCTTCCAACACAGTGACCCGAATGCCGCCGACCAGTTCTGTAATCAGGTTGAAAACGACTGCTGCGAGCACCCAAATGCCTGTTCCGAGGGCAATTCCGAAGATTCCGAGCACTGCAAAGCCCTGAAACATGGATCCACCCTTGAAACTGAAGGAATCCCAGCCAAAGGACTCCATGAACTGCTCGACGTTGTCGATGGTTCCTGTGGCACTGCCCACATTCCACAACAGGACGCCGGTGATGAGGAGAACCACGTACAAAGCGGCATGGAAGACCAGCCCGACCTTGAAGACGCTCCAGGCATCGATATCTCTGATGACACGGGTAACGCGCCGCACGCGACGGCGAGCACCTGGTGCATCAGGGGTGGAAGACATGCTTTGAGCGTAGTGACTGAGTCGGGGGCTCACGGGTCAACGGCCCGAGGTTGCCTCTGCCGTGGCGATGTAGCCATCTGAATACACCTTCACCATGACATGGTCCGAGGCAATCTCAAGTTGTGTGATCGTCACTGCGAGGCGTGTTTCTAGTTGCTGTGCCGCTGGAGCACCCCCGATTGCAGCTGCAAGTGCAATGGAGTCGGCGCTCTCTTGGGCGAAAGCGCGTTGTTGCACAACAGATGTTGCATGCGCAATCAGCATGACACCGCACGCAGTGAAAGCAAGCCACACGATGCTAAGAACAGAAACACTTGCGCGTTCAGTGTGATGGGTTCGCTGGCGTCGTGCCGGCGAAAAATTATTCGGCTTCGTCCGCCGCGAGGATTGGTGCCACCGATGCAACTGTTGCTCCGTCGTCAAGATTCATAAGGCGCACGCCAGAAGCTGAACGTCCTTGACTGGAGATCTGCCTGACCTCGGTACGCATTGCAACACCATTCGATGCGATCGCGACGATTTCATCATCGAGACCCACCATGAATGCGGCAACAACTTGGCCCTTCTTGTCGGACAACTTGACACCGATAACACCTTGAGTGCCGCGTCCCTTGCGAGGGAACTGAGCAATCTGTGTGCGCTTGGCGTATCCGGCATCAGAGATCATGAGCAATGCATCGTCACCGCGACCTGGGTCAGCAGACACAACTTCGTCGCCCGCCTTCAAGCGCATACCGCGAACACCTGCTGCCGTGCGACCCATTGGACGTACTTCAGCTTCGGTGAAGCGAATGACTTGACCCGAACGGCTGACAATAAAGATGTCGTCATCGCCAGATGTTTCAATGACTCGGACCAACTCGTCGTTGTCTTTGAGATTGAGTGCAATCAAACCGTCGCGACGGCTGCTGTTGTATGCATCGAATGCAGTCTTCTTGACTTGACCAGCCTTGGTCACGAAGAAGAGGAAGCGCTCACCTGGGAACTCACGCGTGTCGATGATTGCTTGAATCGTTTCACCGGCTTGCAGTGGCAACAGGTTGACAATGGGGATGCCCTTTGCTGTGCGCTCACGTTCTGGAATGTCGGCTGCACGCAACTTGTACACACGGCCACGGTTCGAGAAGAACAAGAGATACGCATGCGCTGTAGTGAAGATGACGCGGCGAACCAAGTCGTCTTCTTTCAGAGTTGCACCCTTGACGCCGCGACCGCCACGCGCTTGTGCACGGAATGCAGTTGCTGGAACAGCCTTCACATACTGAGCTTGTGTCATCACGATGACGAACTCTTTGTCGTCAACGAGATCTTCAAGTGCCATCTCGCCAGAGTCGTTGATGATCTTGCAGACACGATCGGTTGCGAACTTTTCGCGGATCTCTGACATTTCGTCTTTGATGACTCCGCGCAGTTTTGTATCGGACGCAAGAATTGATTCGTATTCCTTAATGCGCTCTTGCACGTCGCCGAGTTCTTTTTCAAGATCGATGCGAGACAAACGAGTGAGTTGACGCAACTGCATGTCGAGAATGTCGATTGCCTGACGTTCGGAGAACTCGTATGGCTTTGTCATCAACGCATCTTTTGCAGCTGCTGCATCTTCGCTTTCGCGAATCAACTTGATGATTTGATCAATGACATTGAGTGCCTTGATGCGGCCTTCAAGAATGTGACCACGATCTTTTGCCTTGTCGAGACGGAACTGTGTACGACGAGTGACAACTTCAAGTTGGTGACGTACGTATCCGTTCAATGCATCGGCAAGGTTGACCGTGCGAGGAACACCATCAACAAGTGCAACCATGTTCACGGGGAAGCTGGATTGCAGTGATGTCATCTTGTACAAGTTGTTGAGAACCACGTTTGCGTTTGCATCGCGCTTCAACAAAATGGAAAGACTTGTCTTACCGCCGGCAGAACCATCGTTCACGTCGGCAATGCCTTCGAGTTCGCCGCCATCAACAAGTTCTTGAATACGTGCGGCAATCGAAGAACAGCTGGTCTGGTACGGAAGTTCTGTCACCAAAATTTCCATGCGTCCTGCGCGGTTTTCTTCGATGACTGCTTTGGCGCGTGTCTTGATGCTTCCGCGTCCAGTGCGATACGCATCTTGAATACCCGCGCGACCAAGAATGAAACCACCAGTTGGGAAGTCTGGTCCGGTCACGAACTTCATGAGGTCTTCTGGAGTTGCCTCTGGATTATCAATGAGGTGCAACGTTGCATCAATTACTTCGCCCAAGTTATGCGGAGGAATGCTGGTGGCCATACCAACGGCAATACCTTGGCTGCCGTTGACCAACAAGTTGGGGAAACGTGCAGGAAGAACTTGTGGTTCTTCTGATGTGCCGTCGTAGTTCGGAATCATGTCGACGGTGTTTTCGTCGATGCCGGCGAGCAACTGCATCGCTAATGAATGCAGGCGTGATTCGGTGTATCGAGCAGCAGCTGGACCGAAGTCGGGCGAGCCGTAGTTGCCGTGGAAGTCAATGAGGGTGTGACGAAGCGAAAACGGCTGAGCCATACGAACAAGCGCGTCATAAATCGCACCGTCACCGTGTGGGTGATAACGAGCCATCGTGTCACCAGTAACGCGTGCGCACTTGACGAACGGCCGATCAGGACGGAAGCCCTGTTGTTCCATGTCCCAGATGATGCGGCGGTGCACTGGCTTAAGTCCGTCGCGAACGTCTGGCAATGCACGCGACATGATCACGGACATTGAGTAGTCAAGGAACGAACGTTCCATTTCGTCCTGCAATGGCACAGGCTGAATCTGATCAAACAGATTTGGATTGTCACTCATATGTGGTTCCTGCCCGTATTAGAAGTCGAGGTTTCGCACGTCACGTGCGTTGGTGGTGATGAACTTCTTGCGACTTTCGACGTCGTCGCCCATGAGGACGCTGACGACTTCGTCTGCAATTGCTGCTTCTTCCACAGTGACTTGCAACAATGTGCGCGTCATGGAATCCATGGTGGTGCTCTTCAGCTCTTCCCAGTCCATTTCACCCAGGCCCTTCAGGCGCTGGAATTCCTTTTTGTGGTTTGGTCGTTCTGCAAGGAACTCAGCCTTTGCCGCATCGTCCTTGAGGTACACCTTTTCTTTGCCGACTTCTGTCGAGAACAAAGGTGGTTGTGCGATGTAGATGTATCCGGCTTCCACCATTGGCTTCATCTGTCGATAGAAGAACGTGAGAAGCAGCGTACGAATGTGGCTGCCGTCAACGTCAGCGTCGGCCAACGCAATGATCTTGTGATAGCGAGCCTTGGTTACATCGAACTCGTCGCCCACACCGCCACCGATGGCAGTGATGAGAGCTTGAATTTCGTTGTTCTTCAACATCTTGTCGAGTCGCGCGCGTTCAACGTTGAGAATTTTTCCGCGGATAGGAAGAATCGCTTGTGTGCGCGGATCGCGTGCGTCGACTGCAGTTCCACCTGCGGAGTCACCTTCCACAATGAACAGTTCGCTCTCTTCAGGCTTACTGCTACCGCAGTCCTTCAACTTGTCGGGCATGCCGGCGCCGGAAAGTGCAGTCTTTCGACGCACTGCGTTACGAGCGTTCTTTGCTGCAAGACGAGCCTGTGCCGCAGCAACTGCCTTCTTCACAACTTTGTTGGCTTCGGTGGGGTTTTCTTCAAACCATTCAGCCAAGTACTTGTTGGTGCTCTTTTGAACAAACGAACGCATCGGAACGTTGCCCAGCTTCGCTTTGGTCTGGCCTTCGAACTGTGGTTCGCGCAACTTCACCGCGACGATTGCCGTGATTCCTTCGCGAATGTCTTCACCCAAAAGGTTGTCTTCTTTTTCCTTCAGAAGATTCTTTTCGCGGGCGTACTTGTTCATGACGGAAGTAAGAGCTGTCTTAAAACCTTCGACGTGCATTCCACCTTCGGTGGTGGAAATGCCGTTGGCGTATCCGTGGATGCCTTCGTAGTAACCCGTGTTCCACTGAATGGCAATGTCGAGCTGCATGCCTTCTTCTTCGTCTTCATCTTCAAACGCAGCAACTTTGTTGAAGAGAGATTCCTTCGACTGGTTGAGGTGCTTCACGAAGTCGACAATGCCGCCCTTGTATTGGAAGGTCTCAGTCTTTTCCTTTGACGGACGCTGATCTTCGAACACGACTTCGAGGCTCTTGTTAAGGAACGCCATTGTTTGCAAACGCTCCATCACGGTGCGCGCAACGAACTCAACGCCTTCGGATGCGAAAATTGTTGGGTCTGGATAGAAGGTGACCGAGGTACCGGTCTTGCGTCCCTTTGCAGGAGACTTTCCTTCTTTGACGAGTTTCTGCTTGAGCTTTCCACCGTCAGCGAATTCCATTGTGTAGCGCTCGCCGCCGCGGTCGATTTCAAGAAGAACACGTGTGGACAATGCATTCACAACAGAAACACCCACGCCGTGAAGACCACCAGAAACTTTGTATCCCTCGCCACCGAACTTGCCACCAGCGTGCAACACGGTGAGAACTACTTCTGCAGCGCTCTTACCTTTGTGTGGCCCAGATGGGTACGGATCAACAGGAATTCCGCGGCCGTTGTCGTCAACACGACATCCGCCATCGGCGAGAAGTGTGATGCCAACGCGGTCACAGAAACCGGCCATCGCTTCGTCGACAGCGTTGTCGACAACTTCCCAAATGAGGTGGTGAAGGCCAGCGAGACCAGTGGAGCCGATGTACATACCGGGGCGCTTGCGAACGGGATCGAGTCCTTCGAGAACTTGAATGTCCTTCGCGCCGTAGTCAGCCGACGGGTTCTTTTTAGATGCAGACATTGTTCAAACATCCTAACAATGTGGGGGTGTCGTTATCGGGAACGTCGCACCTTGATGTCAAGAGAATCAACTTCGTCACCAATGTGCTCCTTCAATGTGGACAACAATTTCGATTCGAGGAACTTCAATTGTGTTGCCCAAGCAGGATCTTCTACTTCGACGGTGAGTCGACGTTTTTCGAGACGCTTTGGTGTGACGTGATCAGCGATGGGATCTCCGACTATTTCGCGCCAGTGAGAAAAAACACCTAAAGCTGTCGATTCGTCAGAGACCTTCATGCGACGAAGAACCTTCGCAAGCACGTCTCCTAATGCACGCGGCGCACGACCAGGATTGATTTCTTCTTCGTCCATCGCTGCTTATTCACCGTCATCGTCGAGAGATGGCACGACTGTGCCGTGCGCAATATGAATGATGGTGTCGGGGTGTGCCGCAGCGGGCAACACCTGGGCAGTGGTAATCAGTACTTGACCCTCAGGCATATTGCGAAGAAGGGCTTCGCACCGGTTGGGGTCGAGTTCCGACAACACATCGTCGAGGACCAATAAAGGGGCAGTTCCGGCAACTTCGGTCACCAAACGATGAATTCCGAGGCGTAATGCCAGGGCCAAAGTGCGGCACTCCCCTTGCGAAGCATGGTTTTTGGCCGACATTCCCTTGATATGGAGAATGACATCGTCGCGATGGGGGCCCACCGAGGTGATGGCGCGGCGAACATCTTCTTGGCGTGCCTCTGCCAAACAGGCTGCAAGGCCGAACTTGCGCCACTCGGGCTCATACATCAATTCGACTGCAGTGGGTTCTCCGGCCAAAGACTCATATGCCTCACAGACAAAAGGCGTGAGGCGCGCGATCAGTTTGGCTCGGGCTTCACCGAGCTGGGTTCCCTTTTGGGCCAATTGCGCATCCCACACATCAAGTGTCATCTCAATCTCGGGGGTGAGTTTGCCAAATGACTGTTTGAGAAGTGTGTTGCGTTGCTTGATGATGCGTTCAACTTCTAAACGAAGAGTGTCGTTCTTTGGTGCGAGAGCAACCAGTGCATCATCCAACATGTCTCGTCGAACAGATGGTCCCTCATACACAAGTTGCAGATCTGTCGGCGCGAACACGGTGGAGCGCACGACACCAAGAAGGTCGCGTACGCGACCCAATTTTTGTTTGTTCACCAAAACGCGATTACGACCAGAGCGATTGATTTCTGCTTCGACCAAAATTTCTCGGCCGTCATCGTGAACAATTTCTGCGCGAATGTATGCGGTGTCTGCGCCTTCGCGCACTAGCGCATCATTCGGAACTCCGCGAAAGCTTTGCAGTGTGGAGAGATAACTCATTGCTTCGGCAAGGCTTGTCTTGCCTTGCGCATTACGACCAATGACTGCAGTGACGCCTTTGTTTAATTCAATGACCGCGTGTTGGTATACGCGGAAGTCAGTGAGTTCAATGCGCCGGATCACGTCAGAGACGTTGCGGCATCAAGAGGTAGAGGTATGCGTCATCACCAACAGGACCAATGATTGCTGGCTTGCTCGGAATGCTTGTTGAAATGGTGACTTCTTCTGTGCCGCAGGCGTCAACACCATTTGCAAGATATTCAGAGTTAAAAGCAACAGTGATGTCTTCGCCATCAAAGCGTGCATCAAGATCTTCAACGCTTGTTGAACCATCGGTGAGTTGAACTGTTAAACGAATTCCTTCGTTTGACATACGCACGCGCACGGGCGCCATTTCGCTTGCAAGAACACGTGTGCGGCGCAACGCATCAATGAGCTCTTCACGATTCACTGTTGCGGTGTTTGTGTTGTTCTTCGGAATGATTGTTTGATACGGCGGGTAATCAGCATTGATCAAACGCGTCGACAAAGTCATTGCTGGTGATTGGAACGTTGCATCGAAATCATTAAATCGAATAGTGATTTCATCTGATGCATCAAGAAGACGTTGCAACTCTCCGAGTGCGCGCGCAGGAATCAAGAATGAATCTGTTGACAGACCAGCTGTTCCAACGATGTCGCGCATTGCCAAGCGATAACCGTCTGTTGCAACAAGACGAATGCCTTTGTCTGTTGATGTCATCAACACTGCAGACAAGTGAAGCTTTTGACCATCGGTGCTTGCAGCAAGAACAACTTGTGAGAGCGCAGCTTTGAACTCGCTGGAAGAAATCGTGAATGGCTCGCCACCTGCATTTGTTGTGCGAGGAAAGTCAACGGCGTTCAATGTTGGAACGGTGAACTGTGAACGTTGCGCAGAAATTGTTGCGTTGTCGCCAGCGAATTCAACAGTGATCTTGCCGCTCGGCATCACGCGAACGATGTCGTTGAGCATTCGAGCGCTGACAAGACCTTGACCGTCAGTGTCTCCGCCGACGGGAATTGTGAACTGCAACGAAATGTCCTGGTCGGTGCTTGATGCAACAAGCGAATCGCCTGTGAGAACCATCTTGACTCCGGCGAGTGCTGGGGTGCCGGCGTTACGTGACGATGCAATACGAGCGAGAGCGCCCAATGCTTCGGCGAGGATTCCTTGTTCGCTTCTGAACTTCATGAGTTGACCTTCGGGGTTGTTGGCCAAGTGTAGGACGGTGCGATTACCAAGGCCGTGAAGTGATGTATGTAAGTAATAGTTGTAATAGGTGCTGTGGATTGTGGACGGACAGCGATTGAGCCTTGTGGCTGCTGAAAAGTGGGTGTGTACGACGAAGACCCCTTACGCACATGTTTCACCGGTGCAACTTGAGGACTTGTGGATGACATGGCATTTGTCCCCATTGCTCCACAAGCAGTCCACATGGTCGTCCCCACGAGATTCACAGCCAACAATCCCTCTTTTTACGAGTTCTTGATGCGACCGATGATGTCGGTGACCTGGTCGAACGTGGCTTTATCTTCACGCATGAGGCGCTGAGTCTTGTCGACGGCGTGAATCACGGTGGTGTGGTCACGGCCACCAAAGAGGCGTGCGATGGCTGGATAGCTCAACTCGGTCATGTCGCGGAACACGTACATGGCGATCTGGCGAGCCGAGACCAAGGGGCGCTGGCGGGACTTGCCCTTCAGTGCCTCAACGGAGAATCCGAGGTATCCGGCGATCTCTGTCAGCATTTCCTCATCGGTGCGGTGCTTTGGGGCGGTCGCGGTGAGAAGGTCGGCCAACTGCTGCTCGGCCATGGCCACGGAGGCTGGCTCGCGGGTGAGGTTGGCATAGGCGGTGACTCGGATGAGAGCGCCTTCCAATTCACGGATGTTCGAGGTGATGTTCGTAGCAATGAACTCCAGAACATCGGCCGGAAGCGGGGTGTTGTCCCGATCTGCCTTATTTCGAAGGATTGCAAGCCTGGTTTCAAGGTCTGGAGGCTGAATATCGGTGATGAGGCCCCAGCGGAAGCGGCCACGGAGGCGATCTTCGAGGGTGGGGATGGCATCAGGCATCCGGTCGGAGGAAATAACGATCTGCTTATTGGCCCCGTGGAGGCTGTTGAAGGTGTGGAAAAACTCCTCCTGGAGCCCTTCTTTTCCTTCCATGAACTGGATGTCGTCAATGAGCAAAACATCGACGTCGCGGTAACGGCGCTTGAAGGCTGCGGTGGTGTTTGTACGAATCGCGTCGACGTATTCATTCAAGAATGTTTCAGTCGAGACGTAACGAACTTCGTAGTGCGCGTAGTGAGCATGGACATACCAACCAATTGCTTGGAGAAGGTGTGTCTTACCGAGACCGGCTTGTCCGTAAATGAAGAGCGGGTTGTATGAACGAGCTGGTGTCTCTGCAACACGCAATGCTGCGGCCAATGCGAACTGGTTAGACGCACCTTTCACGAAGTTTTCGAAGGTGTAACGCGGGTTGAGGCCGACCGCATTTCCCTTGCCGTTATTGGGGTTTGTGACTACTGCAGGTGCTGCACTGTCATCGGTAATGACCGCTGCACTGTCGCTGCTGGGAACGAGGTCAGTGATCTCAATAACGAGTGAACGATCACTCTCACCGATCTCATCGAGGGCATCGATAACGAGCGGGCGATAGCGAGTCACGATGCGATCATGGACGTGAGCGTTCGGTACTTGTAGATGCAAAGAATCATCGGTGCTGGGAACGGCGACAACATCGTTGAATGTGGAGAACCACACGCCTTCCGAAACCTGTGCCTTCAGCAGTTGCGCGGTCGCGTTCCACACTGCTTCGTGGTTGCTCATCTTGTGCCTCCTAAGATGTCGTCCACAGCACAATCCACAGGGTGTGGATAGCTGTCCTGGCGGTTATCGCCGGGAGTTTGACCGTAGTCAGAGCCTGTGGATACTCCAAATTGAGCGACCAAGACCGAGGCGATGAGGGAGGGGCTCTCTCGCCCGTTAGCCTGTGGATGACTTTCGTCTCGTGCCGCTGGTGCAGGAAAGTCTTTATAGACCGCGTGCTCCATCCGGAGCTTGTCCCATAGGAGGCGCCATGAAGCGCACCTTTCAGCCCAACAACCGACGCAAGGCCCGCAAGCACGGCTTTCGCGCACGCATGAGCACCCGCGCAGGACGCGCAGTTCTCAAGTCGCGTCGGGCCAAGGGCCGTTACCGCCTCAGCCATTGATCGGCCGCATCCAGAGCAGGTCTGATTTCGTCCGGGTTCGCCAGGACGGGGTCCATGTCCGCTCTGGACTGTTGTCGTGCACCTTGCTGATCGACCCGGCGCTGACCCAACCAAAAGTGGGGTACGTCTTAGGTCGCTCGTTCGGCTCAGCCGTTCGACGCAACCGAGTCAGACGCCAACTTCGTGAACTTGTGAAAGTTCGGGAGTCGATGATGCAGCCGGGGGTGTATGTCTTTGGGGCATCACCTCGAGCACATGGTGCCGACTTTGCTGATCTGGGAAACCAGCTCGACCGTTTGTTGACCAAGTGTGCAGAAAGGGCAGGACAATGACAGCAGTTCATTCCTCACCTGAATCAATCACAAAGACACAATCAGCCATGCTGCGCGCCGTTCGCTTTTACCAAGTGGCGCGAGAGGGTTACCCCTCCCCCTGTCGTTTTTATCCATCCTGTTCCCACTATGCGGTGGAAGCCATCGAAACTCACGGCTCTGGCCGCGGACTATGGCTCACCATCCGCCGACTTCTTCGGTGCCGACCCTTTGGCCCCTCTGGAGTCGACCTAGTACCAACGCCCAAAGGGCGTGCCTAAGAAAGGCCCAACATGTTCACACCATTTGCCTGGCTCATTGACACCTTCTACGGGTGGACCCACAACTACGTCTTTGCCATTTCTTTGGTGGCATTGGCAATCATGATCATCATTGCCCCGCTCACCATGAAGAGCACCAAGGGCATGTTGGAAATGCAGCGCCTGCAGCCCGAGATGAAGAAACTGCAGCAGCAGTACAAGGGCGATCGCCAGATGCTGAATCAGGAAATGATGAAGCTCTATTCCGACCACAAGGTGAACCCATTGGCTTCGTGCTTGCCGCTTTTGGCGCAGATGCCGGTCTTCATCATCATGTTCCAAGTCCTCACTGGCCTCACCCGCATGGGGGATGACGGAACCTTCGACCCGGACTACATCTCGAAGACATCTGATCTCTTCAAAGCCCTTGACCCTGCGAGGGAAATGCTTTCTTTTGGTCTCGACCTACACCTCAGCCCTGCTGAGGCAATGCAAAAAGGCTTGGTGTACGGCATCCCTTATGCGCTGTTGATTGTTGCGCTTGGTGGTTTGTTCTTTATCCAGCAACGCATGGTTGCTAGCCGTACCGCTAGCCCCACAATGTCGCCAACTCAGGCAAAAATCATGCAGTACCTGCCAGTGGCCTTCGCCGTCTTCCAGGTCTTCTTGCCCACTGCACTTGTTGTGTATTACATGGTGCAGGCAGTTTTCCGCATTCTTCAACAGGGCTACATCACCCGCCGTTTCTATGGCGAAGATGGTCTTGGCAAGCAGGCTCAAGAAGCCAGCGCCAAAGCCCGCGAACTGGGCAAGGACGATGATGCAAAGCCCAGCAAGAAGAAGGAACAGTCGCAAGCACCCGCTCCGATTCAGAGCAAGAGGGTGACACCAGGGAAAAACCGCCCGGCACCAAGTGGCCGACCAGCACGTCCCGTCCCCCCCAGCAAGCGAAACAAGTAGTCGCGGCTCCACCGCGCCATAGCCCGAAAAGCACACCCGAAAAGAGGATCCCATGGAATGGGTAGAGACAACAGGTAACACGCTCGAAGAAGCGAAAGAAGCAGCACTTGATCAGTTGGGCGTCGCCGAAGACGATGCCGAGTTCGATGTAGTGGAAGAGCCCAAGCAGGGTCTCTTCGGCCGTACTCGTGGCGAGGCACGTGTTCGCGCACGTATCAAGCCAAGCACCCCACGCGGTAAGACCGAGCGTCGCCCCCGCCGTGAAAAGGGCGCAGAGAAGTCCGGCGAACGCCGCGAACAGCGTCCACGCACCAACAGCCGTAACAGCGACCGCCCTGCCCGCGAGCCACGTGAACCACGTGAACCACGCGAAAAGGTGGAAGTTGACCCCGCAGTGGTGGGCCAGGCAGCAACCGATTTCTTGGTCGGCTTGGTGTCAGCATTCGGCACAACAGGCGACGTGAAGGTGCATCGCGAAGAGGGCGAGATCGAAGTACGCGTGGAAGGCACCGAGCTCGGCTTGATGGTCGGACCCGGCGGAGCAACCCTTTTGGCAATCCAGGACCTCACTCGCGTTGCCAGCCAGCGCCGCTTGGGTGACCAGGATTCCCGTTTGCGGATTGACATTGCGGGCTACCGCGAGCGTCGCCGCGAAGCACTCAGCCGCTTTGCAAACAAGGTTGCTGAAGAAGTGAAGGAAACAGGATCAGCACGCATGCTTGAGCCAATGTCCTCTGCTGACCGCAAGATCGTGCACGACACACTCGTCGAGTTTGACGGCGTGTCCACTCGCTCGGAAGGCGAAGACCCTCGCCGCCGCGTCGTTGTTGAACCTGCATAAACAAACAGTTCACTGCATTTATATACAAAGGGCCCGCCGCAAGGCGGGTCCTTTGCTATGTCCCATTAAAGCCACAGGGCGAGCAGTACATTCGTGAGGTGACTATTCGCCGCACCGTTGAAGAGGTTCTTACCACTGCGCAAAGAGTAGGCACCTTGGGTGATCGACCAATCCCCGAGGTGATTGAACACGCGAAAGCTTTTGTAGGCGCCTTGGCCGACATCACCGGAACAGTGATTGACATTGGGACAGGGGCTGGAGTGCCGGGCTTGGTGATTGCTCAAGAGCGGCCCGACCTCACACTTGTTCTTGCTGATCGTCGTGCGACTCGGATGGATGCTCTGCAGATGGGAGTCTCCGGGTTGGGCTGGGAGGACCGCATCACCGTGCTCACCTGTGACATCACTGAACTCGGAAAGCACCCCGACCATGCCGGTCAGTACGACGCCGTCGTGTGCCGAGGCTTCGGTAGCCCCGAGGTCACGGCTCCCCTCGCGAGACCCCTTCTAAAAAACGGAGGGACATTAATTGTCTCTGAACCCCCCTCCCCCAAGCCCTCGAGATGGACCTTTGAGCTGTTGGAGAAGACTGGTTTCGGACCCCCCGAATACCTGCCAGGCGTAGTCAGGCTGACCGCAAACCCTTGATTTATAGGGGCCCTCAATGTTTCACGTGAAACAATCGAGGTTCCCAGATCTTCCAGATGTTTCACGTGAAACATCTGAGATCAGCCCTGGGGGAAGGTCCCTCCGCCGGAATGTTTCACGTGAAACACTCCCCTCATCCACCAGTTTTCCACAGGCTGGCTCTACACTTACCTTCGTCCACCCATTACGCGAATCAGCAGGAGCGAGTACTTTATGAGCGGTTCAGACACCACCGTCCTTGCCATTTCCTTGCAAAAGGGTGGCGTTGGTAAGACAACCACAGCAATCAACTTGGGCGCTGCCCTGGCTGAATTGGGCTTTCGAACCTTGATTATTGACCTCGATCCGCAGGGCAACGCCTCTTCTGGTCTCGGTGTCACCATTCCTGAAGATGCGGGAACCATTGCAGAGGTCTTGCGGAGAGAAGAAACCCTGGACTCAATCGTTGAGCCAACCGCTGAGAAGAATCTTTTCGTTGCTCCGGCTCCCAAAGGTCAGCAATTGGCTGAAGTAGAAGCACAGCTTGTGGCCGAGATGTTCCCTCAGCCCCGCTTGAAGGACGCAATTGACGCTTGTCGCGAAGATTGGGACTACATCTTGATGGATTGCCCACCAACTCTGGGACGCCTCACGGTGAACGCCTTTATGGCAGCCGATGCAATTCTCGCGCCTGTTCAGTGTCAGTACTTTGCCCTTGAAGGCCTTCGCGATCTCAGCGAAGTCGTGAAGCAAGTACGCCAAGCCTTGAACCCAGAACTTGAAATTGCCCATTATCTATTGACGATGTCGGAGTCTTCGAAGAAGTTGTCGCAAGAAGTCGAATCCGAATTGCGTGGGGCTTTTGGGGACAAGGTCTTTAAGAACGTCATTCCGTACAACGTGAAGTTGGCAGAGGCACCGTCGATGGAGATGTCAGTACTGAAGCACGCATCAACGTCAAAGGGCGCCAAGGCGTATCGGGCAGTAGCAAAGGAGTTGAGCAATGGCAGAACGCCGAAAGCTAGGTAAGGGGCTTTCCACCCTTATTCCGACGGAGCGCGCAGAAACAGCGGCGACCGAAACGACGAAGAAGACCGGGGGAGCACCAGCTCCTTCTCAAGAGTTGCCGGCATCTGCACTACGCGATGTTCCGACGGGAGCAATTGAGCCGAATCCGAATCAGCCACGAGTTCACTTTGATGAAGAGTCGTTGTCTGATCTTGCGAAGTCGATCAAGGAAATTGGCATCTTGCAGCCGCTCCTTGTTCGCGAACTCTCTCCAGGCAAATATCAACTGATTGCAGGTGAGCGCCGCTGGCGTGCTGCACAACGGGCCAAGTTGGCAGAAGTGCCAGTGGTTGTTCGCGAAATCAACCAACTCGAATCAGTCGAGCAAGCATTGGTGGAAAATCTTCACCGCCAAGATCTCACCGCCCTTGAGGAGGCATCGGCCTACCAACAGTTGGCTGATGACTTCTCGCTCACGCACGAGCAGGTGGCAAAACGTGTCGGCAAGAGCCGTGCTGCAGTCACCAATGCACTGCGTCTCCTCAGTTTGCCAGCCCCAATTCAGGGCTATTTGGCTGATGGACGTCTCAGTGGCAGCCATGCCCGTGCACTTCTCGGTGCGAAGTCTCCCGGCGAAATGGAGATGCTGGCTTCGGCCGCAGTCCGTGACGGCTGGTCGGTTCGCGCCACTGAAGAGGCTGTACGCGATGGTGTGCCAACAAAGGGTGACGACAAGCCATCCGGAAAGACCGGTGGCGTCACTCAACCACCAGCGTTGAAGCCAGCTGGCTTGCTGGAGCTCGAGAATCTTCTTGCTGAGTTTCTGGACACCAAAGTGGGTGTCTCAATGGCAGGGAAGCGCGGGAAAGTGTCCATTGAGTTCGCAGACCTCATTGATCTCGAACGCATTTACCGCCGCATGACCGAACAGCAGTAATTCTTCTACCGTTTGGCAGTTGAATTTCAACGGCGTAACTTTCTCCACAACCCTCACCCTCAACTGGGGGTTCAAAGTGAAGGTTTACCCCCAACTGGGGATTACCTGTGGATAACTAGATCTCAACGCTGGGATTATCGCGCCAGGCGTCAAGAGCATCATTCACCGCAGCAGAAATGGCACTTGTCTTGAGTGCAACAAGTCCGATGGGTGCCAGAGAGCAGAGAACGGCTGGCATACGAGTCTCACGTAACACCGGATGACGCAAACCCTGAACACGCACTGATAGCTCTGGTGAACGATCGTGCATCGCACCCGCAATGCGCAGTGCAAGATTGCGACCACCCGCACTGAAGAAGGTGGGTACTTCGTAGAAATAAATTGTGCATCCTGCATCAGTTGCGATTTCAAAACCGACATACACATCTGCTTGAAAACGATTCGCAGCCTGAGCTTGTGAAGAAGCATCTCCGTCAACAGTTGTTGTTAACGGATGTAATTCACGAGCACGACGTGTGAGCGCAACAGCAAGAGGAGCAGTTCCTGCAAAGTGACCGACCACAACTCGTGCATCATCTCGTGTCATTGCATCAGTGAGTTCGGCAGCTTCACGAACAACAGCAACACCAGGACCTGTGCCTGATTGCAATCCCATGCGACGCAAAGCATCAACAAGTTCAGGAGTGCAAATTCCGTTGCCCTCTGCACCAATGTTCAACTGGAAATCTGTAATGGCATTAACAACTTTTGGCCCGAAGATTCCGTCGACTCGACCACAGTCAAAACCCAATCGATTCAGGCTGGATTGCAACTCTGCGACGTCGTCACCGCGAAGATTTGGCGAGCGAAGAAACAGTAAACGCTCACCTAAAAACCATGACGCTTCAATGAGAGCTGACCAACACTGGTCGTCGCATTCACCTGTGACCTGCAGACCATATGAATCTTGGAACGCCAAAAGAGCAGCGTGAGTACGCGCGCAGAAATTCCCATCTTCAGCAGAACCAGGTGCAAGGAATCCGGCTGCAGAAAGTTTTCTCTGCAGTTCGTGCACCGCGGGACCGCGGTGACCGGGACCGATTAAGAAATCGGAAGAAATGGTGTGAGCTCCTCGAGCATGCGACCCTTTGGCTTTGCGCCAACCATGGTGTGCTTCAGCTCGCCCTTATCGAACAACAACAGAGTAGGAATACTCATGACGTTGAACTTGCTCGCGATGTCTGGGTACTCGTCAATGTTGATCTTGGCGATTGCAATCGAGCCAGTCTTCTCTGAAGCGATTTGTTCGAGGATGGGCGCAATCTGCTTGCATGGCCCACACCACTCGGCCCAGAAGTCGACAAGGATGGGAGTAGAAGAACTATTGACGGTTTCGTCAAATGTTGAACTCGTGAGTGTGATGATTCCGGCAGCCATTGTGGTGTCCTTTCGTCGAAGGACACTTTACTGCCGTGCAGGTCAGGATTGGGGAGGTCGCCAGGCACCGACTGAATCAAGGAGGTCTATACGGGGACCATTGATGAGATCGATGCAATCAGGAACAGCAGGCATCACTGCATCAAGACATTCCGCAATTGCTTTTGGGTTGCCAGGCAGATTGATAATCAGCGATGAGCCACGAGTTCCGGCCAATTGCCTACTGAGGATGGCGGTGGGGATGATGGCGTGGGAAATACGGCGCATCAGTTCGCCAAAACCAGGAATCACCCTGTCGAGGACTGCTTCGGTGGCTTCGGGTGTGACATCCCGCGGTGCAGGCCCCGTGCCGCCAGTGGTCAAGATGAGACAACAGCCTTCAACATCAGCCAATTCGATAATCGCAGCGGAAATTGCTGCAGCTTCATCGGGGATGAGACGTTCAACAAACTCAACAGGCGTAGTGATCACGCGGGTGAGGTAGTCACGCATTGCAGGAGTGCCACGGTCTTCGTACACACCAGCAGTTGCTCGGTCGGAAACCGCAATCAGGCCACACCGAACAGTCATGAAAATTTACTGACCGTGTTCCAACCAACGCTCGGCGTCAAGAGCTGCCATGCAACCAGAACCAGCTGCCGTAATTGCTTGACGATAGACATGATCTTGAACGTCACCAGCGGCAAAAACGCCAGGAATATTGGTGTATGTGGAGCCCTCACGAGTAAGCAAGTAGCCCGAATCTTCCATATCAAGGATGTTGGTAAACAAGCCGGTGTTGGGCTTGTGCCCAATGGCGATGAACAAACCAGTGACATCAAGTGGGCGAGTTTCGTTTGTCACGGTGTCGGTGATGGTGACACCGGCAAGCGACTTGTCACCGTGCAATTCACTCACGCGTGAGTTCCACAAGATTTCGATCTTTGGATTGTCAATGGCGCGTTGCTGCATGATGCGTGATGCGCGCAAGGAATCGCGACGCACGACGAGATACACCTTCGATGCGAACTTGGTGAGGAAACTGGCTTCTTCGATGGCACTATCGCCACCACCAACAACAGCAATTTCCTGACCACGGAAGAAGAACCCGTCGCACGTTGCACATGTGGAAACGCCGTGACCAATGAGTTCACCTTCACGGGGAAGATCCAACATGAGTGACTGTGCGCCGGTAGCAACAATGACTGATTCGGCGGTGTATTCGGTGTTCCCCACCGACACCTTGAATGGCTTGCTGTTGAAGTCAACTTTGGTGACCTTTTCGGTGATCATTTCTGCGCCAAAACGCTCTGCTTGCGCACGGAAATTGCTCATGAGCTCTGGACCCATGATTCCCTCAGGAAAACCAGGGAAGTTCTCAACTTCTGTAGTGAGCATCAACTGGCCACCTGGCTGATCAGTGGTGCTGCTGGGCTCACCCTCAATCACGAGAGGGGACAACGCCGCACGAGCGGTGTAGATAGCAGCGGTGAGGCCGGCAGGACCGGAACCAATGATGATGACTTTGCGAGCGTTACTCATTACTTCTCTTCTTCGGGGGTATAGCGCTTACGCATCAGCACGATGCCGATAACGAGGAACAGCGCGGAAAGGATGAAATAGGAAATCCACACGGATGCTTGGTGATTCACCACAGAATCAAGTGCAGCCTGTAGGCCACGAACAAGGCCCACCACCAATAAGACCACACCTGTAATGACACCGAACGAGGCAAGAAGCCCGAAAACGATGCCACGAGCAGTGGTGACGAGGGGTTGGGTGGTGTATTTGCGGACAGTGGCCACCACGCGGTCGATGAATGCGACGGAACGATCCGCCCATTCGGGATCGGTGAGTGGATTAGACACCATGGGTTCAGCCTAACGGCGAGACCGCAGGTGACTGAGTGAGGGTTAGTCGCCTACAGCAGGCAATGCGATTGAACCCAATGACTCAGTACATCTATTCACAAAGAACAAAGAGACACCTGAATCAGTTTTTGCGAGAACCAATGAATATGAATCACCCTCGGCACGATCGGTGTAGCGAGCGAGGGGAGCACTTGACCAGTCGCACTCAGCGCCCTGCTGAGGGGAGTCATCAACCTTGTCCCGCACTTTCATCGCTTCCCCGTACTGAATTTCACCAATTTTCGTGCAAGGTTCCTGGGACAGATAGAGGCTGAGCACGCCCGTTCGTTGAATCATTTCGTAGTTGATGCCTAAGTGGGTGAAGGCACCCAAACTTCCCGAATCGTCCCAGAGCCCTGAGAATTCCTCGGCACACGAAGGGTCACTAGAGGCTTTAGGTACCGAGATGGCAGTGGTGTCGGCAGCGAGGGCAGGGGGAGTGTCGTCGGAATTTCTGGAAAAGGCAATGCCGCCTGCGACCAGAACCACGGCTGCAGCTGCGACCGAGAGGAAACGGAGACGACGGTTGGGAGCAGAAGGACTGGCTATCTCGCTCAAGGCCGCTGCAATGTGTTGATCGCGCACGACAGGGTCGACGGCAGAAACATCTTTCAAGGCTGCTTCAATCTCAGGACTGAGTTCGTTGTCTTCACTCATTACTGACCTCCGGTGTCGTTGTTCTGACGTTGTGTTGCGTCACCTTGGTTCCCCAGAAGAGCAGTTAATTGTGCGCGACCACGTGACAGACGTGACCGCACCGTACCTACAGGGACATCGAGGATGACAGCAATCTCCTCGTACTCAAGATCTGCAATGTGTCGCAACACGAGAGCGACGCGAAATTCTTCGGGCACTTGCGCAAGCGCAGCAGAGACATCCATCTGCGCATCAATGGCATTGGTCCCATCGCTCACTGAAATGTTTTCAAACTTTGCATCGTCATTAGGAATGTCGCGTCGCCGAATACGACGCAATTCGTCGAGGGCTGCATTGGTCGCAATGCGATACACCCATGTTGAAAATTTCGCTCGCCCATCGAACGATGGAAGCGCGCGAACGATTGCCATCAATGCAATTTGAGTTGCATCTTCAGCATCAGACGAATTGATAACGATGCGATGACACACTGCTCGAACGATGTCGTAGTTCTCTCGCAGTAATTCATCAACAGCGTTGCGATCACCACGTTGCGCCCGTTTGACGAGGAGCGCGTCAGTGGTCACTTCGCTGAAGTGAAGGAGAGGTCGCTGATTTGAGACTGAAACGGATTGTTGTTGCTACATCCTGTGCTGGGACCAGCTTCGCGGAGATACAACAACACATGGCGTGCTGGAGCTGTCACATCAAAAGTCGCAAGACCTGGCTTGGTGCTATACGAATTAGCAACGCGTAATCCCCAGTCATCGAGCGACGCAGGAATTTGTTCTGCTGTACTAACAAAGACATCAGCGCTATACGGTCCGTTTGCGAAGTTTGCTTTCAATTGGCCAAGACCTATGCCAGTCAATTGAACAACAACGCCGACCCCTTCTTTTGAGCCAAAGTATCGGTTCTGATAACAGATGGTGGTCCACTGCGTTGATGGATTGTTGTCCAGTAGACCAGCGAGCAAGTTCTCGTTTTCAACTTTGTCTTCACCAAGCGGGTCGTAACTTTTGACTCCGGCGACAGCAACGGAAACAATCTCAATGTTGTCGACAACAGCAGGGGCAGTCGAGGACCTTGTGTCTTGGAGACCCTTCCACAGCATGAATGACATCACGGCAGCGGTGGCCAAAAGCAGCGCAATTGGTACGTAATTTCGCTTTGTATTGGTGCGGCGATTGTCTGGGAGTGCCTGACGAGTGCGTGGTTCTCCGCGCGGGGTTTGATCTCGCGGTGGCAGAGGTGCACGTTGTGGTGTGTTGTCATTTGGCACGACACTGAAGTCACGTACTGGCTTCGGCATCATCAACGGATCAAGTGGCGCTGGACGTGTGCGCGGAGTAGGTGCTCCCATTGACGGAGACAATCCTTCAACCGGTGTCATCGCATCATGCAAGTTTCGCATTGCGTCGTCAAGCGCACGAACAACGTCATTGCAATTGTCGTATCGGTGCTCAGGGCGACGACGCAACATCTTGTGAATCACACTGATGACAGTGCTCGGAACATCTGTGCGTAGTCCGCCCAACGGAGTCGGATCACGTTCAAGTCGAGCAACAGCAGTTGCCTGATCATTTTCACCTTTGAAAGGAACATTGCCAGCTAAGCATTCGTAGAGAACAAGACCAAGTGAATAGATGTCGGCGCGTGCGTCAAGAGAACGGCCTTGCACTTGTTCAGGTGACAGATACTTTGCTGTGCCCATCATGATGTCAACACGAGTGAGGTCGGTGCCGTCGTCATCTGATGCCTTCAATGGCTTGGCAATTCCAAAGTCTGTGAGAAGAACTTCGCCGTTCTTCATCACAAGAATGTTGCCGGGCTTAATGTCGCGATGAAGAATGTTTTCGTTGTGCGCTTTTGCAAGTGCAGCAGCAATGGACTTTCCGATGTGCACCGTGAGGTACGCGCTGATTTGTCCGGGTCCATTGTGGTCACCAGCTTCATCAAGAAGTTCACGCAATGACTGACCGCGGATAAGACGCATCACTAATGCAACTTGTCCATCATCTTCTTCAACGCAGTCGTACACCGGAACGATGTTTGGATGCGTCAGTTTTGCGAGCGACTTTGCTTCACGACGAAAGCGTTCTGCGACAACAGGATCATCAGCAACACTTGCGCGCAACAACTTGACAGCGACTTCACGACCCAACTGCGTGTCGGTTGCACGCCAGACGTCGGCCATGCCACCAGACGCGATGCACCCTTCAAGGCGATAGCGACCACCAATGAGGTCGTATGAAGAACGTGACGCAGCCATGACTGGCTGTTTACGCTAGTTGTGGATAACCCCTTGGCGGAGCGATACCCCTTATGGCTTCACGCGGAAAGCGATGCCAATCGTTCCTTGGCCAGCGTGCGTTCCGATGACTGCACCGATGTCGCCGATAAAAACTTCGCCCGTGTAGACCTCTTTGACCATCGCCACGAATGAGTCGATGTCCGCGCACTGCGCATGCAAGATTCCGAGTTGTTCGATCTTGCCAGAGTTCTCTTTCAAGATTCCGATGAGGTGAGCGAGTGCTTTGGACCGAGTGCGCTGCTTGCCCGCCTCGGCAACAAGGCCACCGGTGATCTCAATGAGAGGCTTGATTGACAAAGCGCTAGCGAGCATTGCCTTTGCACCGCCAATACGGCCGCCCTTCTTGAGGTTGTCGAGAGTGTCGAGAGCTCCGAAGACCCGCATGCGTGGGATAAGGCTTTCAGCAAGGGCCAAGATGTCTTCAAGGGACGCTCCGACCTGGGCGCGCTTGGCGCACTCAATGGCGATGAGACCAAGGCCCATCGTCGCGGTGCGACTATCGACGACGCGAACGGGGATGCCACCGGCAAAGTCACGAGCTGCGACTTGTGCTGCCTGAATGGTTCCTGACAAATCAGCGGACAAGTTCAGAACAACAATGCCTGTTGCGCCTTCGGCAGCAAGTTTCTGAAACTCAGCATCGAAGTTTCCAGGCGATGGTGCTGCGGTTTCTGGCAAAACTGCTGACGCCGCGCACTTTTTCCAGAACTCGTCTGTGGTGATGGTTTCGCGGTCAACGTATTCGTCATCGCCAAATCGCACCTTCAGGGGAACGATGCTGATGAGCAGTTGGTCTGCGAGTTCTTGAGGAAGATCGCAGGAGGAGTCGGTAACAATTCGAACAGTCATTAGTCCGAAACCGTAGTACCTCGAGCCTTCTGATTTCGGGCGCGACGCCAATGGGTCCACCACCACAACAGGACCAAGACGAGTAGGAACAGGCTCAGGTACTGACCAAATCCAGCAATGGCGTTCATTCGTGCGGTGACGCGGATGTAAGGGACAACTTCCAGATTGCCTTCAGGGGTCGTGACCCGGATAGAGATGGGGAAGCGCCCATTTGTTCGGGTGCCAGCCTCGACCATGACCTCAGTGGTGCCACCGGCGGCCAGTTTGACTGTTCGTACGGGGTCTTCTAGGCGCAATTTGGCGCTTGCCATTCGGACTCGCACCGTCAAAGGCACTTCAGAGTCGTTGCGAATCTGAATACGAATGGCCCCTGATCGGCCCGAGAGGGTGATGGTGCCAGGGGTGGTGACTGAGACAGAACCTCGAACGTCACTGAGGAGACTGCGAAGACCTGCGACGTAGTTGTCACCATCGACCACCGTGTTGGACACAGCGAGAGCGAAGAGGTGCGACCACAACTCACGGCGAACATCGGACGGATCTGCCATCGAAGCAGTCGCATTCAGTTCTGTGCGTGCAGCTGCGATTCCTGGTGCGCGGGCTGCACCGGAGTTCGGCGTGACAGTTGAGAACCGCACACTGGTGGCATCGCTCGAAGGAATCTGCGTGGGAGCAAAATCTGTCAGCCGGACACCTGTGGCGCCTTGAAGGGCTGTTGACGCGATGGCGAGATTGCGGCTTGCGCTGGGATCACCTGATTGAGTCGACAACACAATGCGAAGAGAAGAAGCAGGGCGACCTGAGTTAAGGAGATCACTGCGCGCAACAAGCAACTCTGCTGCGGTGTGAAATGCCGCGAGCGAACCGGACTTCTTGGTTGCTTCTTGTTCCAAGGTCAGTGCAGCAGCGTCGTCAACAGCAATCACCGCAACATTGTTGCTGTTCACTCCACTTGGCCGCATGACGGCATTGCTTGTGCCTGAGACGGAAATTTTCTGTTGAGCGCGAGGAGTAAGAATGACTGAAACAATTCCTGCAGTACGAAGCAACTGAAGTCCATCTGATGTTAAGAAGTGATCAGCGACATACGTGCCGCGATGAATGACTACTCCCGGCAACCATTTGTTTAACGTGTCTTCACCAATACGAAGCTGCTCAATAAATTCTTGACGCATATTCATCGTTGCAAACATCGATGGATCAAGAGGAACAAATGGTGCATTTGTTACGGATCGAAGTCGCAATTGATCTCGCAAAGCAAGAAACAGTTCTTGATCTCCTTCAATCGTGGAACTGCCCAAAGCCTCAATGATTTCAGGCTGAATTGAGACGGTCATTGGATACGACTGGCTCTTTAGTGTTTCAACGAATCGGGCAACTTTGGTTCGTGTTTCATCTGTGATTGACGTTGCGCCGTTTGGCTGTAAGGACGGCGTCGCTTTGAGGCGGATGAGTGTGCTTGCTGGAACAACTTGTGTGGGATCAACATTTCGTTGGACATTGATGAATGTCAAAACTTCTGCGATCGCCTCTCGTGATTGTGAATCACGAATGCGAATTGTGATGGGGTAGATGCCGTCGGACGCCACATACATCACTTCGGGTGTATCAACTCGCGCGGAGATAGGAATTGTTAATTCTGGGTTGCTATTGATACGTCGCACCCGAGTTGGAGCAAGAGTGAGTGCATCAATCACACCGGCGCGCGCTTCACCTTTTGCAATTGATTGAAATGATGTTCGTGATGCAACACGTCGATGAAGCTCAATCTCAATGGGGTTGTTGAGAAATCTTGCATCGTCGGAAAACACAAAACGCAATTGTGTTGCAGTACGAACATTGAAGGTCTGATTAATCAATGACAACTCCGGCAAAGTTGCAGCAGATGCAGTGCCGTTAGAAAAAGGAAGCGCACTAGCCATGATTGCGAGGAGCGTTGCGAGGAATTGGAATCTCTTCATCACAGTTCTCTTTCCAAAACTGTGAGTCCATGATCCATGTCGGTGAAACCGATGCTGCGATACAGCCCAAGGGCTGCGTCGTTGTTTGTCTCAGTATTCACCACGGTGTTCGTGCAGCCACGACGAAATGACCACTCCACTGCAGCCGCGATGAGCCGTGAAGCCACACCGGTGCGACGCGCATCCGGGTGGACTGCCAAGCGCTGAATGAAACCCGTGCGGTCCGTTGCCCCCACGAGGACAAACCCTTCGAGCACTCCGCGATGACGCGCGGTGAGAAGCCGAACATGACGAGTCGCTGTTAAGGCATCCCGGAAGGTTTCCTCGTCGAGGTGCCACTCGCTACCGAAAGCCAATTCGTCAAGACGAAGGATGTCTTGAATGAGTGATGTGCGATAACGCAGGAGGCGCGCGGGGCGGGGAGCAACATCGGCAGGGATGTCAAAGGGGGATGGCGAAAGGTGCTTCAACCGAAGAAGGACAAGGTGTTGAGCAGGGACGAAGCCAATATCGGTCAGTGCATCGGCGGCCTGGGACGACATGGCACATGTGCGAACACTGCCGTATCCCCATCGGGCCATCGTGGCGACCCATTCCTGAAGGACGTCCTCTGAGGGCAATTCGGTCTCGGGACTGTGTGAACCAGAGATCATGAGAAAGGCTCGTGAAGGGTGGCCTGCCCAGGGACGCACCGAGGCCTGGGTTGTCCCCGACCAGATGATCCCTCTCTGAGGGGTTTGTTCCACCACATTCACCCCTCAGACGGTAGTCCCCATGTGCCATCGGGGGTTTGGACTCTGGGAAGGACACCAGTTCAGGCGGTTCCATGCCTAGCCTTGGGCGGTCGCTGTTCGTACCTCTTGTATATATGGCAACAAGAACCACCATGATTCCACCACGCTTCGCCCCCATTCTTGAGGAAATGGCCCCTTTGGCTTCGCGTTTTCGCGATGCCGGACACCGCCTGTACCTGGTGGGTGGCACTGTCCGTGACCTGTTGATGGGAGGAGCAGAGGGAACTCTGAATCCTGAGGCGATGGACTTTGATGCCACAACAACGGCACGCCCCGATGAAATCAAGCGCATCGTGGCTGATATTGCTGATGCTGTCTGGACACAAGGGGAGCGCTTCGGGACGATTGGCCTCAAGATTGGCGAGCGGGTCTATGAGATCACGACACATCGGGCAGAGGCGTATTCACCTGACTCTCGTAAACCCGAAGTTGTCTACGCCGACGAGATCAACGTTGATCTATCGCGCCGTGACTTCACCATTAATGCAATGGCGCTTGAGTTGACCAGTGACACGCCGACGTTGGTTGATCCGTTTGGTGGTGCAGCAGACTTGATGACTCGTCAACTGCGGACTCCGCTTTCTGCTGAAGAATCATTTAGTGATGATCCATTGCGCATGCTTCGTGCTGCACGTTTCATCTCTCAGTTAGAAGTTGCACCGGACCCTTCAATCACTGCTGCAGTAACCGCAATGGCTGACCGACTCACGATTGTGTCGGCAGAACGTGTTCGCATTGAGTTTGACAAATTAATGGTTACAAAACGCCCAACGTTTGGCTTGTGGTTTCTTGTCGACACTGGTCTTGTTGATCATTTCCTTCCCGAGCTTCGTTTGATGCGCCTTGAACAAGATCCGATTCATCGACATAAAGATGTGCTCACGCACACACTTGCTGTTGTTGAGAATGTGCAACGCGAAGCACGTGACGATTTTGATTTCCGAATCACGCGTCTTGCTGCGTTGTATCACGACATCGGCAAACCACGTACGCGCGGATTCAAAGAAGGCAAGGGCGTTACTTTCCATCACCACGAAGTTGTTGGTGCGCGTATGACTCGTGAACGCATGAAAGCAATGAAGTATCCGAACGATGACATTGCAGCAGTGTCAGAACTCGTTGCAATCAGTGGTCGTTTTCACACGTATCAAATGGGTTGGACAGATAGTGCGGTGCGTCGTTATGTGCGTGACGCCGGTGATTATCTTCCAGAATTAAATGTGTTGACACGTTGTGACTGCACGACTCGCAATGAAAAGAAGGCCCGCATTCTTTCTCGCCGTATGGACGAGATGGAAGAGCGCATTGCGGAGTTGATGGCGAGTGAAGAACTTGCAAGTCTGCGCCCAGAACTCGATGGTCAAAAAGTCATGGAATTACTTGGCGTTCCAGCTGGACCAATTGTTGGTGCAGCAATGGAATTCTTGATGGATATTCGTCTTGAAGAAGGTCTCTTGGGCGACGAAGGTGCAACTGCACGTCTAATGCAGTGGTGGAAAGAGAACGAAGCGAATGCTTCGAAACTCAAGCCAACGCGCCGAATTAATCGCGGCTAGTTACGAACCGAGTTTGCGCGCGCGCACGACGAGTGTGCTGGGCGCAACTGCATTGGGTTGATGAGTTGGCTTTAACTCATGCATGACATCAATGGAAAAGTTTGCACGTTGTAGCGCCATTGCAAGTTCACCAATGGTTGGGGTGGTGTCGCCATAGCGACGACGAGCGGTTGCGTCATTGCCGTCGAACACTGCCGACATCGGATGAGGCACTGCGAAAATGAATCCGGCTTCTGGGCGCAACACGCGGTGCACTTGTCGAAAGAGTCGAGCGATATCAGTATCAAGAGTGATCTGATGCACGCACAGAGCAACGTCGATGACTGCATTCATGAGAAAACCAAGGTCAGCAAGTTCACCTTCGTGGAACTCAACAGAGACTTCTGAGTTGACGGCAGCTTGACGCGCGCGCTGGACAGCCTCGCGTGATGGGTCGATAGCGATGCTGCGTGCGCCGCGTTGCGCCATTGTCACGCAATTGGGAATTGTTCCGAAGAGACCCAGTTCGAGGACTCGCTTGTTACGGACGTCACCGCAAACGCGTAAATCGTCGTCATTGCTGACCGAAGATCCGAAAGAAATTGCACGGCCATCGGTTACGGACCATCGGGCGTCTGACATGGACGAATCTTATGGCTATCTTGTGGCTGTATGGGTTTCTCCGTTGACATGTTGAGAGGTGACGCGGGAGTCGTCGACCACCAACTTGCACGCCGATCTCTCATCAACGAAGTGAAGAAACGTCGCATCAGTAAAGACTCCGTCTGCGATGCTCACCCAGAGCTCATCCGTGCGGCTCGCAACATCGGCGAACCGTCAAAGACCGTGTGCCCGATCTGCGAAGAAGTGAACGTTGTCCTCGTCACCTATGTCTTCGGCCACGGATTACCCAAACACGGAAAATGTGTGACCGACGCCAGCGATATTGAAAAGCTGCGTCGAACTGGCCATGAATATGCCGCCTACGTAGTGGAGGCATGCCCAGGGTGTCGGTGGCACCATTTGCTGCGGGTGTTGCCCATCTCAGGCGCTCGACCCAGCAGATCTAAGGCTGCCCAGTAGCGAATATTTCCCAGGTCGGTCTGCCTTTGGGCGAGGGCCCGAGTGCACATGCCCTTGATGGATAAGGGTTTCAGTGCTTTGACTCACCCCCGTGGGATGGTGCAAGGGAGCAGATACGATTCAGGGGCACATATTCACCCTGCCCCGCAAGGGGCCCCGAGTCGTAATCGGGTCCGAAGGGAGGTCACACGCTATGCGTGCTTACGAACTAATGGTCATAATCAGCGGCAAGCTCGAAGAGAGCAATGCCCACAGCTGGGTCAAGACAATTGCAGCCGGCATCACAAATGTCGGTGGACAAGTTCACGGAAATCCTGACTGGTGGGGCAAGCGTCGCTTGGCCTATCAAATCCAGAAGCAGGACGATGGGTACTACGCAGTGTTCAACCTCCTTGCACCAGCCGGTGCCATGGATGAAGTGGAGCGCAACTTCCGCCTTTCCGACGATGTCCTTCGCCACAAGCTCCTCCGTCTTCCAGACGATGAGGCAGCACGTCGCGGAATGATCTCGGCGGCTTAGTCCGTCCCTATCGAGCCCTCTGCTCCGTACACGTCACTTTCGGAAAGGTTCCATCTAATGGCCGACAACTCAATCACCCTCGTGGGCAACTTGACCCGCGATCCCGAACTTCGTTTCACCACTGGTGGACGCGGAGTCGCCTCTTTTGGTATCGCGGTTAGCCGTCGCTACCAAGTCAATGGTGAATGGCAGGAGCAAACCTCCTACTTCAACATCGTTGCGTGGGGTCAACTTGGCGAAAACGCAGCTTCCTCCCTCACAAAGGGAATGCGCGTTGTTGTCTCGGGTCGTCTCGAACAGCGTGAGTATCAGAACCGTGAAGGCGAAAAGCGCACGGCAATTGAAATCAACGCTGACGAAGTCGGACCAAGCCTTCGTTGGGCAACCGCTTCAATCGAGCGCAACCCTCGCACCGACGGCAACGGCGGTGGCGGCAATCGCGGTGGCGGCAACGGCGGCGGATTCAGTGGTGGCAACTCTGGCGGAAACGCCGGCGGTGGCGACTACTTCCCAGCCGACGAAGAACCCTTCTGATCTTTTTTAATCCCTTCCCTCTTACTCTTCCCTGAAACAAGGAACTCATCATGACTAGCAAGACGAACAAAATCCGTAACGCTCGCGAGGCAAATCGCAAGTTCAAAAAGAAGGCCAACCCTCTCGCAATTGAGAAGGTTGTCTTTATCGACTACAAGGACGTGAGCCTGCTTCAGCGCTTCATGACCGATCGCTCGAAGATCCGTGGTCAGCGCATGAGCGGCACCAACGTGCAGCAGCAGCGTGAACTCGCAACTGCAATCAAGAACGCTCGCGAAATGGCATTGTTGCCATACACCAAGCGCACCGTTTCTACTCGCGCACCTCGCCCAGGCAAGGAAGGCCGTGAGGAAGAAGGCACCTTGGAGATGCCAGAGCAGCCGATCACTTCTGAGTTCGCAAACGTGAATGAAGAAGCAGCTGAATCAACAGAGACCACCGCTGCTGAGGCAGTAGAGACCGAAGTAGAGGCCTGATATGAACGTAATTCTTCGTGAAGACATCGCCGGCGTTGGTCGTCGTGGCGACATCGTGACTGTGGCTGATGGCCATGCTCGCAACTATCTCTTGCCACGCGGTCTTGCACTTGTTGCAACCGAAGGTGCAGTCAACCAGGCCAATGCGATGCGTCGCGCACGTGACTTGCGTGAAGCGAACGACCGCGAGGCAGCTCGCACCGTGGCAGAAGCACTGACCGCTCGTGCGTTCACTGTGAAGGCAAAGTCAGGCAACGAGGGTCGTTTGTTCGGCTCCGTTACTACTGCAGATATTGCCTCAGCACTTGCTGCTCAGGCTGGCGTGACACTCGATCGCAAGAAGATCGTTGCTCAGCCAATCCGCACCACTGGCTCACACAGTGCGCTTGTTCGTCTGCATGCAGACGTTGAATGCAACATCAAGATTTCGGTGGTCGCCGGCTAACTAGCCGTGCGATGCACACCGTTATCCACACATTCCACATCTCATCCCCAGCACTATCCACAAGGTTTTCGCAGGGTTATCCACTAGCAATCCACAAGTGTTTGCTGGCAGGGTAGGGGTCTTCTATGACGGACTATTCCGACCGCCCCGAGCGGTCCAACAATCGGCCTGCGCCTCGCACTGATAGCCGCACGCCACCGCACAACTTGGATGCAGAAGCATCGTTGTTGGGCGCAATGTTGTTGGATGAAAATCCGGTTGGTCTTGCTATTGAACAAATGCTTGATTCAAGTGATTTTTACAAGCCTGCTCATGGGCATGTGTATGCGGCGATCAAATCCTTGTCAAGCATCGGCGAAGCCGTCGATGCAGTCACCGTGTCTGAAGAGTTGCGCCGCAGCAATCTTCTTGACGACATGGGTGGCCTCAACTTTTTGCAGGAACTGCAAAACGCAACACCCTCAATCAGCAGCGCTGGTCGTTACATCAAGATTGTTCGTGACACTGCGACACTTCGCCGTCTCATCAAGGGCGCAAGTGAGATTGCGGATCTTGGATACTCAGCACCAGCTGATATTCGTACAGCCATCGACAAAGCAGAACAGATTGTTTTCGATCTTGGTGATGAGCAACTGACCGACAGCCTTCAGAAACTCAATGACTTAACTGAAGAAGCATTGAAGATTCTCGAACAGCGTTTTGATGCTGGAAATGAGATCACTGGTGTGCGTACTGGATACACCAAGCTCGACAAACTTCTTTCGGGCATGCAGCCGGGAACGCTGAACATTGTGGGTGCGCGTCCTGCAATGGGTAAGTCGGCATTTGCATTAGGCATGGCAGTGAGTGCTGCGCGCACAACGAATCGCCCTGTGTTGTTCTTCTCTTTGGAAATGTCCAACACTGAATTGACGCAACGTATTTTGTCTGCCGAAGCACAAGTGGACTCAGACCGTATGCGCAGCGGACGCCTGCAAGAAGCCGACTGGACAAAAATCACTCACGCAATGGGTCGCCTTGTCATTCCTTTGTATATCGATGACACGCCACAGATCACAGTGATGCAAATTCGCCAGAAGCTCCGTCGCATTGCGGTGTCCGATGCGTTGCCCGCAATGGTTGTCATTGACTACTTGCAGCTCATGGGTGGAGGCGATGGCGAGAGTCGTCAGCTTGTAGTGGCAGAGATCAGTCGTGGTCTCAAGATGTTGTCTCGTGAATTCAAGATCCCTGTTGTTGCGCTCAGTCAGTTGAGCCGTGGCATTGAACAGCGCCAGGATCGTCGTCCTGTGATGTCAGACCTTCGTGAATCTGGAGCACTTGAACAAGACGCCGACGTGATCATGTTCTTGTATCGAGAAGAAGCAGCCAACCCAGAAGCAAAAATGAATGACAAAGGTTTTGCTGACGTCATCGTGAGCAAGCACCGTTCGGGACCTACGGGCGATATTCGTTTGTTGTTCAACAAGGCATATACGCAATTCGTCGACGAACCAGAGTGATTCACTACTTCCTAGCGAGGGTCCGCACCTTCGTGCATGGAATGGTTGATCAAACTCGTGCAGAATGTCTTTGTGGAAATATTTGAAACGCCTCTTCCTGGAATCGGAATTCGATACGAATTCGACACGCAGGCAGGAAAACATCTCGGAGTTTTGGTTCATCGAGACGGCCAACGCGATGTCCTTGTTTATTGTGATGATGACATTGACTCATGCAATGAAACAGTGCGTCTTTCAACATCGGAGTCAGCATCGCTCGTTGAACTGTTAGGCGGAACAAAAATTACTGAGCGGTTATCTGATCTGAAGCACGAGGTGCAGGGTCTGTCAATTGAGTGGGTGTCACTCGAACCATCATCTTTTCTTGTGAACAAGACAATTGGTGAGGGCAGGGTTCGTACAGAGAGCGGTGCTTCGATTGTTGCTGTTGTGCGTGGAACTGAATCAATACCAGGTCCTGGACCGGAGTTGGTTCTGTTGAGCGGTGACACGTTGTTAGTGATTGGTTCACAAGACGGCGTGATCAGAGCGCGACGCATTATTACCGGATAATGCAAATAGAAATTGCGCTCATTGAGTTGGGCATCTTGATGCTCGCTCTTGCGTTGCTGGGCAGATTGGCCCAGAGGTTTGGGCTCCCTGCAATTCCCTTTTATTTGCTTGCTGGATTGTTCTTTGGTGAAGGCGGCATCATTCCGATTACCGAGGCTGGCCCATTTGTGGATGTGGGCGCTTCGCTTGGTGTTGTATTCCTGATGTTTGTTCTGGGCTTGGAGTACTCACCACAGGAATTGCGGCAGAGCATTTCAACAAATCGTCTTTCAAGTGTGATTGATTTGGTCTTCAACGCGACGCCTGGAGTTGTAATTGGTTTGTTGTTGGGATGGGGAGCACTCGGCGCTGTAGTCCTGGGAGGAATTACGTATGTTTCATCATCAGGTGTGATTGCAAAAATGCTGACGGATCTCAATCGTTTGGGTAACCGCGAAACTCCAACAATCCTTTCCATTTTGGTGATTGAGGACTTGGTGATGGCGGTGTTTTTACCAGTCGTCGCAGTGTTGTTGGCGGGTGACAGTGTGATGGGCGGTGTTGTGTCAGGCATTGTGTCGTTAACAATTGTCTCTGCTGTTTTACTCATGCCGTCGAGTGCCGGCCGTCAGGTCTCACGCGTGATGAATACAAGCTCAAGCGAAGTGTTGCTCATTAGTTTGCTCGGGGTGGTGTTACTTCTTGCAGGCCTTGCGGAGTACATGCATATTTCATACGCAATCGGTGCGTTTCTCGTAGGAATCATTCTGTCGGGACAAGTTGCTGAACGCGGCCGGGCATTGTTGGAGCCACTGCGTGACTCTTTCGCTGCATTGTTTTTTGTGTCCTTTGGTTTAGGAGTGAATCCAGCAGATCTTGTGGAGTTCATTCCGTTGGCTCTTGGGCTTGCTCTTGTGAGCGCTATCAGCAAGTTTGGATCCGGGTATCTCGCTGCCAAGAAGAATGGATTCGCCGCAAAAGGACGTCGACGTGCTGGTGTCACTTTGATTGCTCGTGGCGAGTTATCTGTGGTGCTGGCAGGAATCGCAATTGCAGGTGGCATCAACTCAGATATCGGCCCCGTGACGATCTTGTTTGTTCTCATTTTGGCTATCGGTGGTTCAGTGGCCACCCGATTTGCTCCCTAGATAGATACCCGCTGCGTCTAATCTGAATCCATGTTCCTTGGCGAAAATCTCATCATCTATTTGGTGCTCGCCCTTGGTGGCGCCTTGGCAGTCGGCAACATCGTGGCCTTGGTCAAGCCACCCGTGCAGCCAAAGGAAAATGGTGATCTCGCATCTGCCCCCAAAGCCAGAAGTCTGGCAATGGCTGTTATTGGCCTCATCGCCGCACTGTGGTCAATCGTCAGCTTGATCACGGGCTGAGCCACCCTGCCAGTACGGTCATCGCATGGCATTCGGACAATCTTCTGGCCCACCGGCCCACGCGAAGCAGGTAAAAGAACTGCTCGAGCTTTTGAATGCGGCAGGGCATTCCGACTTCCGGGACGCCCGGGGGCCCATGGGGTTCAACCAGCGCCAAGCCGCCGGCAAGTTCACCCGAGACGAAGCCGACCAGTTCATCGCCCAGTTACTGGAATGGGCCGAGATTGCTGAGGCAGCTGACGCGGTCCCCACACCGGTGCCTCCAGCGCCAAAAGCCTTGAAACCAAAGGTCACAGCGGCTGAAAAGTCGCTGAAATCGGTCCCGACTGAGGTTTTGGCCGCCGAATTGCAGAGTCGAGGCTGGGTCGTTCTCGAGCCATAGCTAATAAAAATTCGCCATTGCCTATTTATCCACAGGCACTCTAAAATAATTAGGTGAATTTGTGGAAAACTCTACAGGCGGTTGGCCGACGCTTGCGCCCTAGTGGGGTTCAAGCATGAAGCGTCGCATCCGCCAGGCCGGTGGCACCTTATTAATAGGTGTGCTCGCCATTGCCGCAATGAACATCTTCCTGACGCCGAACCGAGTGTGGGCTCAGGGGCCCGGATCTCTCGAGACCACTTTCAACACGGCGGTTGGCACCGCATTCGCGGATGTCACTTCACTGGCAACTGACGCAAGTGGGAATATCTATGTCGGCTACAGCCAATCCGTCAAAAAGATCTCAAGTACAGGAAGTCTGACGTGGACAGCAAATGTAGTCAACGAGCCGTACTCAATTGCAATAGATAGCAGCAATCGGGTCATTGTTGGTACGAGAGGTGGACTTCGACGCATTTCGGAAACCGGAGTCGCTGACAGCACTTTCAACTCCAACGCAGGGTCTACCAACCCTAAGGTTGGCGTTGGAGGGGCTAACGCCGAAATTTATTCAGTGGCACATCAAACAAGTGCCGATCGAGTGATTTTCATTTCAAACTTCTTCAATAGTGCTAGGCGTTTGGGTGGATTGACAAATACGGGTGTTGAAGACTCAGCATTTACTCAAAACTCACTATCGACCACGTCAGCAGCTATTGCGCTTGATAGCGCAGGGAATATTTATGTTGTGGGACCGACCGGAATGGGGTTCCTCAGGCGTTATTCACCCACTGCCACTACAACCGCGGCAGAGACCACTTTTGCTACAAATGTTTCTGGAAAATTGAATGCGGCACCTACTGCCATTGCGATAGATGCTTCCAACAACATTTATGTTGTTGGAAACTTTGATGGCAAAGTGAAAAAGTTTTCTTCGACTGGGGTTGAAGACGCAACCTTCAACACAAATGCTGCAGCGGCCGCTCTACCGAATGGCGCACTGACTGTTGCAGTGCAACCAAATGGCCAAGTAGTTGTTGGTGGATCGTTTGCAGGAAACCTCCGACGATTCAACACAAACGGGACCGCAGACAGCACTTTTGTTTACAACAATGCGACGGGTGGAAATGTAAAAGAAGTTGTAATGCTTTCTGACGGCAACATCCTTGTGGGTACTGCAACTTCACCGTTCGTCAAGAAGGTGTACTCGGTTTTCCTAGCACCTAATGCTCCAGGTACGCCGAGTGCAGTCGCGGGAGATTCTCAAGCCACTGTCACGGTTTCGGCACCCACATCTGGTGTGGAAGCAGACAAGTACACAGTGACCGCCGTTGAAGACCCAACGAAGACGTGCACCGTCACTGGCGCATCCGGGTCTTGCATCGTCACTGGCCTCACTAATGGCACTAGTTACACGTTCACGTCAATCGCACATAACGGAGACAAAACGTCGTCGGCTTCGTCGGCTTCGTCGGCCGTTACTCCTTTCGGAATCCCTCCGGTATTTCAATCCGCAGCGATTGACCCAACTGGTACGACATTGATTCTGACCTACAACGAAGCGCTCGCTGCTACAACAGCGCCAGCATCAAGTTTCACCGTGACTGTTGCTGGAACACCAATGACCGTCACTTCAGTAGCTGTCAGTGGTTCAACAGTGAGGCTGTCCCTGCCAGACATCGTCATTCAGGGGCAAACCATCTCTGTTGCGTACCAGGCACCGACTTCAAACTCGGATTCGTCAAATGCGGCCATTCAGGACGTTTTGGGTATGGACGCAATTTCATTGTCAACGACGAGCGTGACGAATGGTTCTCTGATCGATCGCACACCACCTGTCTATGCATCGGTTGCTAATACAAGCACCGGCACAACCATCACTCTGACCTACAACGAGAATCTCTCAACAACGACAGCACTAGCGAATGCATTCACAGTGACGAACGGTGGTGAGCCGATTGCTGTCAGTTCCGTTGCGACTTCGTCAGGAACGAGGACAGTGGTTCTCTCGTTGGCGACACCAGTAGGTCAAGGAAGAACAATCACTGTTGCATATGCCGCCCCGACCGTGGACGGAACAACAGCAAACAATGCAATTCAAGACGTCGCCGGAAATGATGCTCCCTCTTTTAGTGCGCTGACTCTTCCAAGCAATAGTTCCTCGGTTGATCAGACCCCACCTGTTATCAGTTCGGCGGTTCTTGCGAACAATGGTT
>ERZ1022756.48-NODE-48-length-46733-cov-23.788723_pt1 | contig 46733 bp, 42 predicted proteins | sample MGYA00520902_ERZ1022756 | MGnify/ENA primary metagenome ERZ1022756 (study PRJEB33162, sample SAMN09537601) | freshwater metagenome | isolation source: freshwater | place: Canada:Alberta | collected 2017-07 | study: EMG produced TPA metagenomics assembly of the...
AATCTCTATGAGATAAGTAGCGCCCACGAGGAATTTGGGGATAGACAGTATCTGTCTTCCACACTGGAGTTTGTTGGTATGGATGGAAAAGTTTCGGGAATAAAGATTGCAGACACTGGATTTGAAAACGGCAAAAGAGTACCGATAGTGGGTACCGAGCGGGTTGTCCCAGCTGATCTAGTCTTGCTCGCTCTTGGCTTTAGTGGACCTAGAACCGAGGATGCTATTGAGTCATTAGCACTCGGATTAGACTTGAGCGGTAACTTCGATAGAGATGACAGTTTCGCCACTCAAGTCCCAGGAATCTTTGTGGCTGGTGATGCTGGACGGGGACAGTCTTTGATTGTCTGGGCCATCGCCGAGGGGAGAGCGGCAGCTGCTTCCATTGATCGATTCCTCGAAGGAACGACTGATTTGCCCTCACCGGTGCGGGCTTCCGACAAACCATTGTCGGTATACACCTAACCAGGAAGAAGAAAAAGGGAATAATCATGATCAGACGCGCGAAAATTGTGGCAACGCTTGGGCCAGCAACTTCAAGTTACGACAGCATACGCGCCATCATTGAGGCCGGCGTAGATGTCGCCCGAATGAATCTTAGCCACGGAAGCTACGATGTGCACGAAGAGATCTACAAGACCGTCCGGAAAGCATCCTCTGACCTCGGTAAGTCCCTTGGAATTTTCGTGGATCTTCAAGGTCCGAAGATCCGGCTTACAAAGTTCAAAAACGGTCCTGTAACTCTTGTTGAGGGTGCAAAGTTTAGTATCACGACAGATAAAATCGAGGGTGACATCAACATCTGTGGCACAACATTCAACGGACTACCTGCAGACGTCAAGGTGGGTGACGCTCTACTTATCGACGACGGTAAGGTCCGCCTAAGGGCAACAGAGGTTACTGCTACTACTGTGACAACAACGGTGGAGATTCCAGGTCAGCTTTCGAATAACAAGGGTATAAATCTTCCTGGAGTTGCTGTTAACGTGCCGGCGCTTTCGGAGAAAGATGAGCAGGATCTTCGGTGGGCAATAAAGCTTGGTGTGGACATGGTTGCCCTTTCGTTTGTAAGAAATGCCTCTGACATTAAGCGAGTTCATGAGATCATGCGCGAAGAAGGGCGCATGCTCCCAGTGATTGCGAAGATTGAAAAACCTCAGGCTGTTGAGAACCTAGAGGAGATTATCGACGCGTTTGACGCAATCATGGTCGCGCGAGGCGATCTAGGAGTCGAGCTTCCTTTGGAACAAGTTCCGATAGTTCAAAAGCGCGCTGTTGAACTTGCGAGACGCTGGGCTAAACCGGTAATTGTTGCCACCCAGATGCTTGAGTCAATGATTTCGTCGAGTATTCCAACAAGAGCTGAAACCAGCGATGTAGCAAATGCCGTGTTAGATGGCGCTGATGCATTGATGCTTTCAGGGGAAACTAGCGTCGGCTCTTTCCCTGTGGAGACAGTGTCGACAATGGCGCGAATCATTCACTCCACCGAAGAGAATGGACTTGGCCGCATTCCAGATCTTGGCACCAGACCACACACGCAAGGCGGGGCGGTTTCATTCGCAGCTATGGAAATTGCCGAACTTCTTGGCTCCAAGTTTGTCTGTGTATTTACCGAAAGCGGTGACTCCCTAAGAAGAATTTCTAGACTGAGGTCTTCAGTACCGGTTCTCTCATTCACTCCTAACGAGCAAACAGCGCGAGAACTCTCCCTGGTTTGGGGTGCAAGAACCTACCTCGTACCAAAGGTTTCCCATACTGATGCCATGTTTGATCAGGTAGACAAATCCGTGCTGGATGAGGGGCTATGCCGCGAGGGAGATGAAGTGGTGGTGGTTGCCGGTACTCCACCAGGGGTATCTGGATCCACCAACACCCTGCGTGTTCATAAGGTTGGAACCGGGGCGACAAGCTAACTTTTCCGTGGTGCCGGAAGTGGGATTCGAACCCACACGTCCTTTCGAACAAAGCATTTTGAGTGCTCCGCGTCTGCCGTTCCGCCATTCCGGCAGTACCACGCTTCGAAGTCTATTCCATTTTGTTTACGGTGTTTAGGCTCAATTGGAATAAAGTAAGCGACATGGGAGAGTTGTTGAAAAAACGGATTGTCGTCGTAGAGGATGAATCGCTTATCAGAATTGACATCGTAGAAACCCTAAGAGACCAGGGATTTGATGTTGTTGGCGAAGCCAGCAATGGTACCAACGCAATAGAGCTTGCGCGGTCTCTGACACCTGATCTGATGGTGATGGACATCAAGATGCCAGATATGGATGGACTATCGGCTGCCGAGGAAATTGCCAAGCTGCGTATTCCCGTTGTCTTCTTGACCGCTTTCAATCAACAGGAGTTGGTGACTAGAGCTGCCGAGGTGGGGGCAATGGCCTTTCTAGTAAAGCCCTTCTCTCCGGATGACCTTATTCCTGCTATCGAGCTTGCGCTTTCTAGGCATCAGCAGCTAGCTGCACTGGAGGCGGAAGTTTCCGATCTCAACGAACGTTTGGAAACTCGTAAGATCGTGGAGCGTGCAAAGGGAGTCCTTGGTCAACAAATGGGTCTTTCGGAGCCGGATGCTTTCCGCTGGATTCAAAAGGCAGCAATGGACCGCCGAATCGGTATGGTCGAAGTGGCAAAAACTATTCTGGAGCAGCTGGAGAAGTAGTTTTTCGAATCAGGTTTGTTATTCGAACCGTCGACAATCGGTCTCCAGACTCATTAGTTACGACAATCTCATGAACAGTCAATGATTTACCAAGGGAAATAGCAGTGGCTGTGCCGGTAACAAGCCCGCTGGTAGCGGATTTGGTATGCGACGCCGAAATCTCAATTCCAACTGCGAAGCCATCAGGGTGGGCCCAAACATTCGCAGCAAAAGATCCAAGAGTTTCACCTAGAACTAGGTACGCGCCCCCGTGAAGAAGGCCGATTGGCTGGGTGTTTCCCTCAACTGGCATAGTAGCCACGGCACGCTCAGCACTCAGTTCGAGTATCTGAATTCCCATTTTCTCGCCTAGAGCTCCAACACCACGCGATGAGGCAACTTCTCTTGCCCGATCGCTCAGAATCGGTTCATGATCAGACATACGAGACCCCTCACAATCGGTTAGTCAGCAAGCAAAGTAGGCTTGCAATCATGAATCCTAAGCCTACCTTGATGCTTATAGATGGGCACTCTTTAGCATTCAGAGCTTTCTACGCACTTAATCCCGCTAACTTCAAGACACCAGATGGCCAACACACAAATGCCGTTCATGGTTTTATTTCAATGCTGCTGAACTTACTGGAGGCAGAGAAGCCAACGCATCTAGCGGTGGCCTTCGACATTTCCGGTCCTTCCTTCCGGGCAATCGAGTATCCCGAGTACAAGGGAAATCGCGGTGAAACTCCCGTTGAGTTTTACGGTCAAACCGAGCTTTTAGAAGACGCCATGCACAGTATGAATATTGCGACGCTGACGAAAAAGGACTACGAAGCTGACGACATCCTTGCCTCTTTAGCGGACCAAGCCTCGGCAAATGGGTATCGTGTTCTGGTCGTGTCTGGTGATAGAGATACATTCCAACTGATTAGCGAGGACACAACAATTCTTTACCCGATCAAGGGGGTAATGAATCTTGCCCGAATGAATGATGAAGCGGTTGTCGAACGCTACGGTATCCACGCTAAGCAGTATCCCGATCTCGCCGCACTGGTTGGCGAGACCTCGGATAATCTTCCAGGAATACCGGGGGTGGGACCAAAAACTGCAGCAAAGTGGCTTCAACAGCACGGCGATTTAGCCTCAATACTGGAAAGCGCGAGTGATGTCCCAGGCAAGGTTGGCGAGTCTCTAAGAGAACACAGCGGCTTAGCTCTCAGGAATCGAAGGTTGAATCATCTTGTCAGGGACCTTGACATGGGTATCGAATTTGAGTCCTTGCGACTTACTGCAGTTGACGAAAAAAAGGTGCGCGAAGCCTTTGCAAAAATGCATTTCAAAACTCTCACGGAACGTGTTCTTCGCTTGAGAGGTGTTTCCGGCACACAAACCCTTGGACTGTCAAGCGCGCCAGTCTCGGCACAATCTGAACGGATTGATAACGAACCTGTGGCTTCATCCAAGGTTATTCCAGTGATTCCCGAAGCGATTGAGCTAGATGAAAAAGCTTTACTGACTTGGCTGGCAACACAGGCTGTTGTGGGTTTTGAGGTGGAGGAGACAGAATCTGGCCTGATTTTTGGTTTCGCTTCAGATACGCAGCGAGCTACTCTACGCGGAGGACATGGAAAAGATTTATCCAGCTGGCTAACGGCCAAGGATAAGCCAAAAACTCTTTTTGACTTCAAGGGAACAAAGAAGCTCCTGATGGAGCATTCACTTGACATCGACGGAGTAATTGATGACGCTTTGTTGCTTGCATATCTATTGAACCCGTTGCGGCGAAATTATTACGTTGATGACATAGCGCAAGAGTACTTGGGTCTAGCAGTAACACGATCCGATCCAAATCAGCTTATTCCGGAGCAGGAGATTGATCCCAGCCTTGACGCCTGGTTAGCGATTAATTTAGCACCAGAAATGACAAGTGAACTAAGTAGGCAGGGGCAAGACTTCGTCTACAAAGAGATTGAGCTACCTAGCTCCAGAAGTCTTGCAATCATGGAGTCATGTGGGATTGCGATCGACGTTAGCTCGCTTGAGAAGCTGTTCAGAATACTTAACGAGGAAGTCGCACTCATCGCTAAGGACGCTTTCGAAATAATCGGTAAGGAGATCAATCTTGCCTCACCAAAGCAGCTTCAGACTGTCTTGTTTGAAGATCTAGGGATGAAGGGCACAAAAACTCTAAAGACAGGTTTCTCGACAAATGCTCAGGCGCTTAATGAGCTTTTCGATCAGACCGGTCACCCTTTCCTTGAGAAATTGCTAGCGCACCGCGATTCGACGAAGCTAAAGCAGATGGTTGAGACTCTGTTGAAGGCTGTTGAGACTGACAAAAAGATACACACCACATACGTTCAGACAGGAACTTCAACCGGCCGGCTTAGTTCCGAGAACCCAAACCTGCAAAACATTCCGATTCGCAATCCGCGTGGAGCACAGATTAGAGACTCGTTCGTAGCGTCTACTGGCTTTGACTCGATAATGACAGCGGACTACTCCCAGATTGAAATGCGTATCATGGCGCATCTGTCAGAGGACCCAGGTCTTATAGAAGCATTCAAGGCAGGAGAGGATCTTCACCGATTTGTTGGAGCCAGAATCTTTGGTGTCACACCAGACAATGTCACCTCCGAGATGCGAGCTCAAGTAAAGGCCATGAGCTATGGGCTTGTATATGGACTAAGCGAGTATGGACTCGCAAAACAGCTTGGTATCTCGAACGTGGATGCAAAACAGCTAATGAAAGATTACTTTGAGAGGTTTGGGGGGGTTCGAAGGTACTTAGCCAAGGTTGTTGAGGACGCCAAAGCCGTTGGGTACACAACGACACTGCATGGGAGGAGAAGACCCTTCGATGATCTGAATAGCTCTATTTTCCAAGTTCGTGAGAACGCAAGAAGGGCGGCTCTAAATGCCCCAATTCAGGGAACAGCCGCCGACATCATGAAACTAGCTATGAATCAGGTGCAGGTCGCTATCGAGAAGGCAGGACTTAGGTCCCGAATGCTCCTCCAGGTTCACGATGAGCTTGTTTTTGAGGTATTCCCTGGTGAGTCTGCAAGCCTTGCTTCCTTGGTCCAAGACAAGATGTCTAATGTAGTGAAAATGTCCATACCGCTTGAGGTGCAAATTGGGACAGGTAAGAGCTGGGACAAAGCCGCACATTAGCCTTTGTCTCGCCCTGACAATACGGCTAGGCTAGATAGGCGCGAGAGCGTAATCCCTTATCCGCCGTGGCGGTAGCAATTATCTCCAAATTTGGAGCGCTATCGCGACCTGAGTAAATATAGCTATGGAGCACCTATCTCTATGTCAACCGAATCAACCACAAAAGCCCCGAAGCAAGTAGCCATCAATGACATCGGCACTGCAGAGGAATTTCTAGCGGCAGTCGAGAAAACCCTCAAGTTCTTCAATGACGGCGACCTTATCCAAGGAACCGTTGTAAAGATTGATCGCGACGAAGTGCTGCTAGACGTGGGCTACAAGACCGAAGGTGTGATTCCTTCCCGTGAACTTTCTATACGCCATGACGCAGACCCAGGAGACATCGTTTCCGTAGGTGACACCATTGAGGCCCTAGTTCTTCAAAAAGAAGACAAGGAAGGTCGATTAATCCTTTCCAAGAAGCGTGCTCAGTACGAGCGCGCCTGGGGTGACGTTGAGAAGATCAAGGCTGCTGACACCACGGTTACTGGAACCGTTATTGAAGTAGTCAAGGGTGGGCTAATCGTTGACATTGGGCTTCGTGGATTCCTACCAGCGTCTCTTATTGAACTTCGTAGAGTTCGTGACCTAGCTCCCTACCTAGGTCAAGAAGTTGAAGCAAAGATTCTAGAACTCGACAAAAATCGCAACAACGTAGTTTTGTCACGTAGAGCACTTTTGGAACAGAGCCAGTCAGCGTCGAGATCTACATTCCTTGCTGATCTTGCAAAGGGCCAGATTCGAACCGGAGTTGTGTCATCCATCGTGAACTTTGGTGCTTTTATCGACCTCGGCGGAGTAGACGGTCTTGTCCACGTTTCTGAACTATCTTGGAAGCACATTGAGCACGCGTCTGAAGTGGTTGAGATAGGACAAGAAGTAACTGTCGAGGTTTTGGAAGTTGATCAGGATCGTGAGCGTGTGTCGCTTTCTCTTAAGGCCACACAAGAAGACCCATGGCAGGTGTTTGCAAGAACGCACTCCATTGGTCAGTATGCACCTGGTAAAGTAACCAAGCTAGTTCCGTTCGGAGCGTTCGTTCGGGTTGCAGACGGTATTGAGGGTCTTGTCCACATCTCGGAGCTTTCCACGAAACACATAGAGCTTGCGGAGCAAGTTGTTTCCGCGAACCAGGATGTCTTTGTGAAGGTTATCGACATAGATCTTGAGCGAAGGAGAATTTCCCTATCTCTAAAGCAAGCTCTCGAGGAAGTTAACCCCGATGGAACCGAGTTCAACCCGGCTCTCTACGGAATGTATGCAGAGTATGACGATAAGGGTGACTACAAGTACCCAGAAGGCTTCGACCCTGCAACCAGTGAGTGGCAGCCTGGACACGAAGAGGCTCGCGCAAAGTGGGAGAAGGAATACTCCGAGGCCAACGCTCGTTGGGTTGAGCATAAGAAACAAGTTGCCATTGCTAACAAGTTAGCCGAGACATTGCCAGATGTACCCGCACCAACAGCGGGTGAAGACAAGCACTCAAGTGACAAAGTAGAGTCAGCTGGGACGCTATCCGATGATGAGTCACTAAGTGCACTTCGTGACAAGCTCGCAGACAAAGAGTAAGCAAGGTTCAATCTTTTGAATCGGGGCCTGGGTATTCCAGAGCCCCGATTCGAGCTTTATAGGATGGGTTCATGTATCTCGTCGGACTAACAGGGGGAATCGCTTCCGGTAAGTCCTACGTTGCGAGCTTATTGGAGCAACTTGGTGCCTCTACAATAGATGCAGACGTTGTGGCTAGAGAAGTCGTAGTACCAGGAACAATTGGATTCTCGCAGGTAGTCGATGAATTTGGTAAACAGCTTCTGCAACCGACAGGTGAGATCGATCGACAACTGCTCGGTGCGATGATTTTTTCTGATCCCACTAAAAGAGCTCGTCTCGAATCAATTCTTCATCCGCTGATAAAGCAAAGAACCCTGCAATTGATCTCGGAACAGAGAAGTGAGATCGTTGTCTACGTTGTCCCGCTCCTAATTGAGGCAGCTGTTGACTATCCATTTGATGCCGTCGTTACCGTGGAAGCGGGGGAAGCAAACCAGGTGTCAAGACTCATGAACTCCAGAGGCCTTTCTTTGGAGGATGCAAGGCTTCGCATTTCGGCCCAGACTGGCTCCGAGACGCGAATTGCTAGAGCCAACTACGTCATTGATAGCTCTGGGACTAAAGAACAAACTAAAGCCCAAGTCACTAGTGTTTGGACCCAAATCGTAGCAGCGGCACGAAAAGGTAATTGACTTGGAACGCGTGCGATCCTTTACTCCTTTTCAAGTGATCAGTGACTTCAAACCATCCGGAGATCAGCCCGCGGCAATCGGTGAGCTTGTAAGACGCATCAAAGCCGGGGAGAAGGACGTTGTCCTGTTGGGTGCAACAGGCACGGGAAAATCCGCAACAACTGCTTGGCTCATTGAGCAGCTACAGAGACCAACTCTTGTGATGGCGCATAACAAGACACTAGCTGCGCAGCTGGTAACTGAGCTACGTCAAATGTTCCCAAACAACGCTGTCGAGTACTTCGTAAGCTACTACGACTATTACCAACCCGAAGCCTACGTGCCACAAACCGATACTTTCATCGAGAAGGACTCGAGCATAAATGAGGAAGTTGAGAGACTTCGCTACTCAGCGACCATGAGTCTGTTATCAAGAAGAGATGTAATTGTTGTGTCAACTGTTTCCTGTATTTATGGACTTGGTGCCCCAAAGGAATATCTGGATCAATCAATTCCTCTACAGGTCGGTCAGCGGATTGATCGAGACGAACTTATTCGGGAATTTGTCTCAATTCAGTACCAGCGGAATGACATTGATTTTTCTAGAGGAAACTTCAGGGTGAAAGGCGACACCATTGAGATCATTCCCGTCTATGACGAGTTCGCGACCCGTGTGGAGTTTTTTGGGGATGAGATAGAAGCTATATATTCACTTCATCCACTCACCGGCGACGTAATCAAAAAGCTCGACTCCGCCGCCATTTTTCCGGCAAGTCACTACGTTGCGTCCCCGGCTCAAATGGGACGGGCAATTGAGGAGATCGAGAACGAACTTGCTTCCCGATTACGCGAATTCGAAACTACAGGGAAGCTTTTGGAAGCGCAACGAATCAAGATGAGAACCAACTTTGATCTTGAGATGATTCGCGAACTGGGTTTTTGCTCCGGTATCGAGAACTATTCAAGACACATTGACGGAAGAACACCGGGGGAGCCTCCTTCATGTCTTCTTGACTATTTCCCGGAAGATTTCCTAACCGTGATTGATGAATCCCACGCAACGGTTCCCCAGATTGGGGCGATGTATGAAGGGGACTCCTCGAGAAAGCGAACTCTTGTCGAGCACGGATTTAGATTACCTTCTGCACTTGATAATCGACCCCTTCGCTGGGCAGAGTTTCAACAACGTGTTGGACAAACTGTGTATCTTTCGGCCACGCCTGGAAAGTATGAGCTTGCAGCCGCTGACGGCGTAGTTGAACAGATCATTCGCCCAACTGGACTTGTTGACCCGAAGATTGTCCTGAAACCAACTAAAGGACAGATAGACGACTTGTTAGAAGAGATTCGGATTAGATCGGCTAAAGACGAAAGAGTGCTAATCACTACTCTTACCAAGAAGATGGCCGAGGAGCTCACCGACTTCCTTTCTGAGGCTGGCGTTAAGGTTCGCTACTTACACTCCGACGTGGACACACTGAAACGAGTTGAACTCCTTAGGCAGCTAAGACAAGGTGTCTTCGACGTTCTTGTTGGAATCAATCTCCTGCGAGAGGGACTAGATCTTCCCGAGGTCTCGCTGGTTGCGATACTTGATGCGGACAAGGAAGGATTCCTGCGTTCTGCAACCTCGTTAGTTCAGACCATCGGTCGAGCGGCCCGAAACATCAACGGCGAAGTGCACATGTATGGTGACAATCTCACGGAATCCATGCGCAAGGCAATCGACGAAACAAATCGTCGAAGGGATAAGCAAGTTGCATACAACAAAGAGCTTGGAGTTGATCCCCAACCACTTCAAAAGAAGATTATTGATATCACAGATCAGATAGAGCGTGAAGAGTTGGATACTGCTGAGCTCATTGCTGAACTCGGAAAGTCAAAGGGTAGAAAGGCCACCGCGGTTCCATTGCGTTCTAACCGTGGCATTGCCGCTATGGCTCAGGACGAGATTCTTGCCGTGGTGCTCGATCTAGATTCTCAAATGCGCCATGCAGCCAGTGAATTACAGTTTGAGCTTGCCGCCAGATTGCGAGATGAAATCGCGGAACTTAAGCACGAATTGAGACAAATGAAGAAGGCTGGACACATCTAATGCTCCTTAGCCATAGCTAAACTAGTAGGAATGACCGCCAACAAAACCATGGATCTAGACAATCTTGTCGTTAAAGGCGCGCGTGTTCACAACCTGAAAAACATTACCGTCTCGATGCCAAGAAACTCTCTTGTTGTCTTTACTGGGCTTTCAGGGTCTGGTAAATCATCGCTAGCTTTTGACACAATATTTGCCGAAGGTCAACGACGCTATGTAGAGTCACTGTCTGCCTACGCAAGACAATTCTTGGGGCAGGTGGATCGTCCCGATGTCGACTTCATCGAGGGGTTAAGCCCCGCGGTTTCAATCGACCAAAAATCCACAAACCGCAATCCACGTTCCACTGTTGGAACAATTACCGAGATTCATGATTACCTACGGTTGCTATGGGCCCGCATTGGTATTCCTTACTGTGCAGAGTGTGGAGAGAAAATTGTTAAGCAAACCCCGCAACAGATCGTGGATCAGATTCTCGAAAACGATGAAGGCACAAAGTTTCAGGTTCTTGCCGAGCTTGTTGACCAAAAGAAGGGGGAGTTTTCTGACCTTTTTCGCGACCTGATCTCCCAGGGATACGCAAGAGCAGTTGTGGATGGGGAGACTGTTGCCTTATCCGAAATCAAACCACTGAAAAAGACCTACAAGCACGACATTGCTGTGGTGGTAGATCGGTTGACAATCAAGCAGGGTATCTCTGGCAGGTTGACAGACTCGATCGAAACCGCACTCAAGCTTGCCGGCGGCAAAGTCACAATTGACTTCGTCGATCGTAAAGGCGCTGCTGCTAAGAGAAGCTTTTCTGAACAGATGTCCTGCCCAAACGATCACCCGTTGTCTTTGACGGAGATTGAGCCACGAACGTTTTCATTCAATGCTCCATTCGGAGCTTGTCAGGATTGTTCGGGGCTTGGGACGAAGATGGCTGTTGATGAAGACCTTGTAATCGGCGATCCGGAAGCCTCGATACTAGATGGAGTGATTCTTCCTTGGTCAACTCAAGGAAAGGGTTTGTTTCATTACTTTTCCCGCATGTTACAAGGGTTAGCAAAGGATCTGTCGTTTTCCTTGAAAACACCATGGTCCGATCTCCCAGAAGAGGTGCAGTTCGCAGTACTGCACGGCAACGATTTCGATGTTCAGGTCAAATGGAAGAACCGCTACGGACGCGAATTGCGGTACACAACCGGATTCGAAGGAGTGCTCAAATACATCGAGAGAAAGTACCTCGAGTCGGAAAATGACTACGCTCGCGGAAGGTGGGCTGGATTCCTTCGTGAGGTAAATTGTCCCGCTTGCGATGGCGCAAGGCTTAAGCCGGAGGTGCTTGCAGTGCGAATTGGCAAATCGTCCATTGCAGACGTTGCTTCTCTCAGCTTGGGTGAGTGTGTTGAATTCTTTGCTGGCATCAAGCTCGACAAGCGCGATGAGAAGATTGCTGCACAAGTTCTACGAGAGATTCGTGCGCGGCTTGATTTTCTCATGGCTGTTGGTCTTGACTACCTTTCGCTATCTCGAGCGGCGGGCTCTCTGTCTGGTGGTGAGGCCCAGAGAATCAGGCTCGCGACCCAAATTGGCTCGGGGTTAACTGGAGTCCTCTATGTCTTGGATGAGCCATCGATTGGACTGCACCAGCGTGACAACCGAAGACTTATCGAGACACTAGTCAAGCTTCGAGATCTTGGAAACACTCTTGTCGTTGTTGAGCACGACGAAGACACCATCAAAACCTCGGATTGGATAATCGACATCGGTCCTGGAGCTGGGGTGGACGGTGGCCAAGTGGTTCATTCAGGACCCTACAAGGAAATTCTTAAAAATACCGCATCTGTCACAGGTGACTACCTCGCTGGCAGAAAGCAAATCTCCACTCCGAAAAAGCGAAGACCAATCGACTCCAAGCGAATGCTTTCAGTTGTTGGTGCGAAAGCAAATAATCTTAAGAATCTCACCGTAAGTTTTCCACTTGGAACCTTTATTGCTGTAACAGGGGTAAGCGGCTCCGGAAAGTCCACCCTAGTTAATGACATTCTGTACAACGTTCTTGCTAACTCCTTGAACGGCGCAAAGCTTGTCGCGGGTAAGCACACACGTATAACTGGCGTTAATCAGCTAGACAAAGTTGTTCATGTTGATCAGAACCCTATTGGAAGGACTCCTAGGTCAAACCCGGCCACGTACACCGGGGTGTTTGATCACATCAGGAAGCTCTTCACAGAAACTTCGGAATCAAAAGCAAGGGGATACCAGCAAGGACGATTCTCGTTCAACGTAAAGGGCGGTCGGTGCGAATCCTGCAGTGGTGATGGAACCATTCGAATTGAAATGAACTTTCTGCCCGATGTATATGTACTCTGCGAGGTGTGCCAGGGAGCTAGGTACAACAGAGAGACTCTCCAAGTGAAATACAAGGGGAAGTCCATATCCGAGGTTCTGGAAATGCCGATTGCAGAGGCTGCCGTTTTCTTTGAAGCGATAAATTCAATTTCACGTTACCTAAACACTCTGGTTGATGTCGGCCTAGGCTATGTTCGGCTCGGTCAATCGGCCACCACTCTTTCCGGTGGGGAGGCCCAGCGAGTCAAACTCGCAACAGAGTTGCAGCGAAGATCCACCGGTAGAACTATCTACGTACTAGATGAGCCAACGACGGGCTTGCACTTCGAGGACGTAAGAAAGCTTCTCATTGTTCTAAACTCACTCGTTGATAAGGGCAATACCGTGATAGTGATTGAGCACAATCTTGATGTTATTAAGTCAGCGGACTGGCTTTTGGATCTTGGACCTGAAGGTGGTTTCAGGGGCGGAGAACTCGTCGCAGAAGGAACCCCAGAACAGGTATCAAAGGTCAAAGCCAGCTACACAGGATCATTTTTAAAGGAAGCACTTAGCTAAATGTCGAACGACCTATCGTTTCGACCAAAGACCTCAGAGATCCCCACGCGACCAGGTGTATACCGATTTTACGACAACAAACGCAGAATTCTCTATGTTGGTAAGGCCAAGAACCTCAGAGCTAGACTCCAAAGCTATTTTGCTCCAATTAATTCACTTCACGAACGAACTAAAAGAATGGTTCTTAGTGCTGCGGATGTCGATTGGACAATCGTCAAGACAGAGTTTGAGGCTTTACAGCTTGAGTTCACCTGGATTAAGGAGTTCAATCCTCCATTCAATATTCGATTCAAGGATGACAAGTCATACCCGTACTTGGCAGTGTCACTATCGGACAAAGTTCCCCGAGTGTTTGTCACCAGAAACCGGGAGCTAAAAGGTGTCAAGTACTTCGGTCCATACACTCAAGCTTGGGCTCTAAGACAGACACTGGACACCTTGTTGAAGGCTTTTCCAGTTCGATCCTGTTCGTCGGGTGTGTTTGCAACCGCGAAGCGCTCAAATAGACCCTGTTTGCTCGCAGACATTGGAAAATGCTCGGCTCCTTGTGTTTCCCGTGTAAGCGATGAAGAGCACGCTGTAATCGCCAAGGACTTGGTTGGCTTTATGAACGGGATGGATCCCCAGCAAGTTGCAATCCTTCGCGAACGAATGCAGCTGGCCTCTCAGGCCGAGAATTTTGAACTCGCTGCAAGGCTTCGAGACAACATCGAAGCACTTGAGACAGTTCTTGAAAAGAGCACGATCGTCTTTAGTGACCTAACCGATGCAGATCTATTCGGTATCGCCCATGATGAACTAGCCGCCACGATTTCTCTTTTCTCTGTGCGAGCTGGAAGAATCCGAGGTGTTCGAGCCTGGACGATGGATAAGGAGCTCGAGCAGAGCTTGGAAGAGTTAGTGCGCCAAATCATCCTCTTCGCATATTCGACTGTTGACGGGGTTGAGCCACCTTCTGTTCCCAAGGAAGTGCTGGTGCCAACCCTGCCAGATGATTCATTGGATCTTGAACAGTTTCTATCCAGCTTGCGCGGTGGTGCAGTAACCTTACGAGTGCCAAAACGTGGCGATAAAGCATCGTTGGCAGAAACGGCCCTGGAGAACGCGACTCATGCGTTGGCTCTGTATAAGACCAGGCGGGTGTCAGATTTCACTGCTCGGACAGAGGCCCTGAATAGGCTTGCGGATGCGCTGGATCTCACTGAACCACCGCTTCGAATTGAGTGTTACGACATCTCCCATCTTTCGGGAACAAACATTGTCGGCTCAATGGTGGTGTTTGAAGATGGGTTACCCAAGAAAGCTCAATACCGGCAGTTCAACATCGAATCCGCAACTGATGATACCGATGCAATTTACCAGGTCCTGTCGCGGAGACTTAAATATCTTCGCGACCCTGAAACAGTCGACACTGGTCGGTTTAGCTATGTGCCGTCACTGATGGTTGTGGATGGTGGGATTGGTCAAGTAAATGCGGCAGCTCGAGCTATTGCGGACAGCGGTGTTGCAGGCCTTGCCGTTTGTGGACTTGCGAAAAGGTTGGAAGAGGTATGGAGGCCTGGGGTTGACATGCCAGTGATCTTGCCAAGGGCCTCAGAGGAGCTCTTTCTGCTTCAGCGAATGCGTGACGAGTCACACAGGTTTGCGCTCACTGCTTCTAGAAGAAGGCGCTCAAGTGCAGTTTCCTCAGCTTTACTTGATATCCCAGGGCTTGGAGAAAAGCGGGTCATGGCTCTACTGAAAAGATTTGGCTCGGCCAAGAGACTGCAGCTAGCTTCCTTAGAAGAAATATCAGACGTTGCAGGCATTGGCAAAGAGCTCGCCGGTCTCATTGTGAGCGCTTTGTCCAAAGGTAAATAACGCACTCGGGCGTGTCGGATTTTGGTTAGACTTGGGCCTTGAAAGGTCCCAATGACAGACAATCTTAGGCACGAGCTGCTTGTAGTAACAGGCATGTCGGGTGCTGGCCGATCCACTGTTGGCAACGCTCTTGAGGATTTGGGGTGGTACGTGGTGGACAATCTTCCGCCTATCATGCTCGAGCCAATTACTGATCTTTTTTCAAATACGAAGACCCCCGTTCCTAGGCTTGCGGTTATCATCGATGTCCGAGGAGGCGAGTTTTTTGCAGAGTTGGAGCAGAACATAGCTCTGCTAGAAGGAAAAACCGTAAGCGTAAGAGTTGCATTTCTTGAAGCCAATGATGCGACATTGGTAAAGCGCTTCGAGCAAGTGAGAAGACCGCATCCGCTTCAAGGAACCGGGACGATACTTGATGGCATCGCCGAGGAAAGACGCCGTCTTCTACCACTAAGGGAATCAGCGGATGTGGTTATCGACACCTCCGATCTGAACGTTCATCAACTTTCAACCAAAACAGCAGAGCATTTCTCGCTGGAAGCTACCAGCAAGCTACTTCTTACGGTCGTTAGCTTCGGTTTCAAGTATGGGATTCCCGCAGATGCCGACAATGTTGCAGACGTTAGATTTATACCAAATCCATTTTGGAACGAAGACCTGCGCCCATACACGGGTTTGGACCAGCAGGTAAGTGACTACGTGCTTTCTCAGCAAGGAGCCAGGGAGTTTGTCGACAGCTACATAGAAACGCTAACCCCGGTTCTCGCCGGCTACGCAAGAGAGAACAAGCACTACGCCACTGTTGCCATCGGGTGCACAGGCGGGAAGCACCGTTCCGTTGCCGTTGCTACAGAGCTTGGTAAGGCACTCGAATCAAACACAGATCTAGCAGTTACGGTGAGGCACCGTGACATGGGCAAGGAGTAGTAAATGGCGCTGACAACTGACATCAAGGATGAGCTCGCGAGGATAGCTGTTCAAAAAAGTGCTGTCCGCGCCGCTGAGCTTGCAACAATTCTTCGACTAGCGGGTGGACTGCATCTGGTTTCGGGCAAGGTCGTTATAGAGGTAGAGCTAGATTCTGCACAAGTTGCAAGACGCGTTCGCAAAGACCTAACCGAGCTTTTCGGTTGCGAAAGTGAACTTTCCGTTATATCTGCAGGAGGAATCCGAAAGACCAGCAGGTATCAAATTCGGGTTTTGGGTCAAGGGGACACTTTAGCCAGACAAACCGGTCTGGTTGATTCTCGTGGTCGCCCCGCTAGAGGATTACCTGCAACACTCGTGGCTGGATCAATTGCGGAAGCCCAAGCGGTGTGGCGCGGCGCATTTTTGGCGCACGGGTCGTTAACAGACCCCGGCAGATCTGCGGCCCTAGAGATAACGGCTCCAGGTAACGAAGTTGCAATGGCTCTGGTTGGGGTTGCACGAAGACTCGGTGTCGTAGCAAAGCCTCGAGAAGTTAGAGGCATGTTTAGAGTAGTAATCCGCGATGGTGATGCGATTTCGGCGATGTTGACCCAAATGGGTGCTCACGGACAGCTGCTCAAGTGGGAAGAACTCAGGTTACGAAGAGAAGTGAGGGCAACAGCAAACCGCCTAGCAAATTTCGATGATGCCAACCTTCGTCGCTCTGCACAGGCAGCTGTTGCTGCTGGAGCAAGAGTTCAACGCGCGCTCGAGATCCTTGGCGAAGGCATACCAAAACACTTGAAGTACGCAGGGGAGCTAAGGCTAAAGCACAAGCAAGCAAGCTTGGACGAGCTAGGACGCCTTGCGAATCCGCCAATGACAAAGGACGCCGTTGCTGGCAGAATTCGTAGGCTTCTATCCATGGCTGACAAGCGAGCAGAAGAGCTTGGAATTGATGGTACGGACGCGTTCTTGCCAGACGAGTTAGAAAACGACTAGTACAAGCGAATTGTCGCATAATAGAACTATTGAATGAGAAGGATTCACTATGAGCAAATACACACTTCCGGATCTTGGCTACGACTATGGTGCTCTAGAGCCAAACATTTCAGGTCGCATAATGGAGCTTCATCACGACAAGCACCATCTTGCTTACGTAAATGGGGCCAATAGTGCTCTTGATTTGTTGGCCGAGGCACGAGACAAGAATGATCTGACCTGGGTTAACAAACTTCAGAAGGATCTGGCTTTTAATCTTGCCGGGCACGTCAATCACACCGTTTTTTGGAAGAACCTAAGTCCCGACGGAGGCGACAAGCCAACAGGAGAGATGGCCGCTGCAATTGATGAGTTCTTTGGAAGCTACGACGGTTTCAGGGCTCATTTCACAGCTTCGGCTCTGGGAATCCAAGGCTCTGGCTGGTCAATCCTTGCTTGGGACATCATCGGATCAAAACTCATTATCGAGCAGCTCTACGACCACCAGGGAAACCTTGCTCCGGCAACTATTCCATTACTGATGCTTGACATGTGGGAGCACGCTTTTTACTTGGATTACCAGAACGTCAAGGCAGATTACGTTTCAGCATTCTGGAAAATAGTGTCCTGGCCTGACGTTCAGGCAAGGTTCGAGGCCGCTCGAGGACAAACTAAGGGCCTACTGCTAGTCTGATAACTCCACCCGAGGCTGCGTGGGCACTAATTCTAAAAACGCGCCTGTGGCGCCAAGCGAAATGGAACACCTTGACTACAAGAGTTGGAATTAACGGATTTGGTCGCATTGGCCGAAACTACCTGAGGGCTGAATTGGCCAAGGGTACTGACCTGGAAATCGTTGCAGTTAACGACCTATCGGATCCCAATGCTCTGGCGCATCTTTTAAAATATGACTCAGTTACGGGACGCTTGGACCGAGATGTCCGCGTCGAGGGACAAAACATTCTTGTCGGAGATTACAAGATCAAAGTACTAGCGGAAAAGGACCCTGCGAACTTGGGATGGGGAGACCTTGGTGTAGACATCGTCATTGAGTCCACAGGAAGATTCACTGACGCAAGGGACGCAATCAAGCACATCGAGGCTGGGGCAAAGAAGGTTTTGATTTCAGCTCCTGCTACAGGCGAGGATGCAACCTTCGTGATTGGAGTCAATGAGCACCTTTATGACCCCGCAAAGCATCACATCATTTCCAACGCTTCTTGCACCACCAACTGCCTTGCCCCGCTGGCTAAGGTTTTCAACGATGAGTTTGGAATTGTAAATGGCCTAATGACTACTATTCATGCCTACACAGCCGATCAGAACCTCCAGGACGGGCCACACGCTGACCTGAGGCGTGCTCGAGCTGCGGCGATAAACATTGTCCCTTCATCAACTGGAGCCGCCAAGGCAATCGGTCTGGTGCTTCCTGAGCTCAAGGGAAAGCTCGATGGCTTTGCTCTACGCGTACCGGTTCCAACAGGATCAATTACGGACCTTACTCTTGTTTCCAAAAAAACTGTAACAATTGATGAGATTAAGGCAGCCTATAAAAAGGCGGCAGCAGGCCCACTAAAGGGAATCTTGCTTTACACAGAAGACCCAATAGTTTCATCCGACATTGTCACTGACCCTCATTCCTCGATTTTTGACGCGGGTCTTGTCAAAGTTATTGACAACACGGTAAAGATCAGTGCTTGGTACGACAACGAGTGGGGTTACTCAAACCGACTAGTTGACCTCACTGTATTGGTAGCGAACAAACTATAGTCTTGCGAACACTTTCAAATCTGTCCGAGCTAGGCTCAAAAACGGTTCTGCTGCGCTGTGACTTGAATGTTCCAATTGATGATGGCGCAATAACAGATGATGGCAGAATTCGCGCCTCCCTGCCGACAATTAGACATCTTCTTAAGCGCGGAGCCAAGGTTGTTATCTGTTCTCACCTCGGAAGACCAGATGGCTCAAGGGTGGCCATGTACTCTCTTGCAGCAGTAGCCGATCGACTCGCCGAACTCTTAGGCCAAGATGTACATTTTGTAGACGATTGCATTGGCTCATCGGTTGAGTCCGCAGTAGCGAAACTTCTCACTTCAGAGGTGCTTCTGTTGGAGAACTTGCGCTTCCACCCCGCCGAAACTAGCGAGATTGATTCAGAGCGAATGAAGTTCGCAACTTCGCTCGCGGCACTTGCGGATACATATGTGGGTGACGGGTTTGGAGTTCTGCATCGAAAACAGGCCAGCGTCTACGAAGTAGCAACGCTACTTCCATCAGCCGCCGGATTACTGGTTGAGAAAGAAGTTTCCGTCCTCAGTCAGCTAACTTCATCCGAAAGCTCACCGTACACAGTGGTTCTTGGTGGGGCAAAAGTGTCCGACAAACTTGGCGTCATTGAGGCTTTACTTCCAAAAGTGGACAACCTTCTTATTGGTGGGGGTATGGTGTTTACGTTCCTTGCAGCCCTCGGTCACAAAGTTGGCAGGAGCCTTCTTGAAGAATCCGAGATTGACAGCGTAAAAGGGTACTTCGAGAAAGCAAAGGCGCTTGGCGTAAACATAGTTCTTCCAACTGACATTGTTATGGCTGGCTCCTTCTCCAAGGACGCGGAGTATTTCGTGGCGCCAATTGACAGCCTCGAGGATACTCCACTTGGATCTAGCGCTATAGGTTTGGACATTGGTCCAGCTAGCGGGGCTAAATTCGCCGAAGTTATTTCTAGCTCGAAGCTCTGTTTTTGGAACGGCCCTATGGGGGTTTTTGAATTCGAGAAATTCAGTGGGGGTACCAGATCTGTCGCCACCGCTTTGAGCAAGATTCAAGGATTGGGCGTTGTTGGTGGTGGTGATTCAGCCGCTGCAGTTAGGGCTCTTGGCTTCAATGATAGCGATTTTGGGCACATCTCGACCGGTGGTGGAGCTAGTCTTGAGTATTTGGAAGGAAAATCCCTTCCTGGGTTGGAGGTTTTGTCATGAGCGATCGTAGACCGCTAATCGCTGGTAATTGGAAGATGAACCTTGATCACCAGCAGGCTATCGCACTTGTTCAAAAAGTTGCGTGGACCCTCAAAGACGTTGATCATGACTACGAGAAAGTTGAAGTCGCTGTCTTTCCTCCCTTCACTGACCTAAGAACCGTTCAAACCCTTATTGACGCAGACAAGCTTCAATTGCGACTTGGGGCCCAAGACATTTCCAAGCATGAGTCTGGCGCCTACACCGGCGAGGTTTCTGGATCATTTCTGAAAAAGCTTGACGTTCAGTATGTCCTGGTCGGTCACTCGGAAAGGCGCGAGCATCACAACGAGGACGATGACCTGGTTCGCGACAAAGTTGCCGCTTGCTTTAAAAACAAGCTAGTTCCAGTGATTTGTGTTGGAGAGACCCTAGAGCAGCTCGAGTCCGAGGGTGCCGCAGCTACTCCCATTCATCAGCTAACCAAGGCACTAGAGGGACATAAGGAAATTGCTGACTTTGTGGTGGCATATGAACCAGTTTGGGCAATAGGCACCGGAAAAGTCGCAACCAGTGAGCAAGCAGCAGAGGTGGCAAGGAGGCTTCGAGAAGCGATTGCCGATCTAGTGTCGCCGGAAACAGCCGCACAAACCAGAATTCTCTATGGCGGCTCAGTGAAGAGCGCGAATGTCGCCGGATTCCTGGCTTCTTCTGAAGTTGACGGGGTTTTGGTGGGTGGAGCCAGCCTAATAGTGGATGAGTTCACGGGGATATGCCGTTTCCAGAAGCATGTCAGCTTATAATCGTCTAGTACCGAAATAGAACAGGTAAACCCATGGCCGCTATACAAATCGCCCTGCAGGTGCTTCTTGCAATAACGAGCTTGCTTCTTATTCTCATGATTTTGCTGCACAAAGGTCGAGGCGGCGGTCTTTCGGACATGTTCGGTGGAGGCGTTACAACAAACGTTTCCTCTTCCGGAGTTGCTGAGAGAAACCTAAATCGAATTACTATCATTTTGGGCCTTGTTTGGGTTGGCTCAGTAATCGCCCTTGGTCTGTTTACCAGGTTTGGCTTTTAGGGGATATCTTGGCAAGCGGAGGATCAGCGATAAGAGGCTCGCGCGTTGGCGCGGGACCGATGGGCGAGCAGTACCGCGGATTTAAATCTGAGAGGGTAGAGCGACACTACTACTGCATCAATGGTCACACCCAGAGCCCTCAGTTTGCAGCCCATGTGGACCCAGCTGAGATTCCTGACATGATCGACTGCCCAAATTGTGGACTACCAGCCGGGCAAGACAAAAAGAACCCACCACAAATTCTAAAACACGAGCCCTATAAGACGCATCTTGCCTACGTTAAGGAAAGAAGAACATCAGACGAGGCAAAGGCTCTTCTTGATGAAGCGCTTTCCTCAATCAAGGATCGTCGAGCAAAACTTGCAGAAGCCGCTAAGAAGCAAGTCAAAGAAGAAGCCGCACGAACAGCTGCTGCCAAGGCTCAAGCAATCAAGATTGCGGCAGAGAAGGCTAAAGCCGCAAAGGCGGTCAAGCCGGTAAAGCCAGCTTCACCGTCAAAAACCTCCAAAACCGCTGTTAAGAAAACGGTAAAACCCGTAGCGAAGAAGCCAGCACCTAAAAAGGCAAAAACAGCAGCGGTTGTAAAGACGAAGTCAAAAGCCACACCCAAGTCAAGGCCAGCGGTCAAGAAAGTTGTCGCTAAAAAGACTGCAAAAAAGGTCGCTAAGAAGAAGTAGTCAGGGATGCCGCTTCTTGGTCTAACAGCCAAGTGGTGCTGTTTTTTCCCTGAACACGTGCCGCGGGTAGACGACGGCTGCCTGACAAAACATCTCGTATAGCTTCGGCTTTTTCGATTCCCGATACTAGAAACACAACATCGCTAGCTCTGTTCAGTGCATTAAGGCTTAATGACAACCTCTCAGCGGGTGGCTTGGGGGAGTTACCCTCTATAACAACCCATTCACCTTCGGCTATTGCTTTACCTTCTGGAAAAAGCGATGCAACATGTCCATCCTCACCCATACCAAGCAAAACCAGAGCAAACTGGGGATTGCGCGCTTGAAAAGCCTGGGCGAATACCCTTGCAGTTGATTCGATGGTCCCATCATCGGAGGAAGGGAATGGGTGGATGTTTTCTGAAGGGACACTTGACTGGTCGAGCCAGGCCTTTCTTGCTTGCAACTCGTTGCGATCATTGCTCGTTGCGGAAACGAAACGGTCATCGATCCACCAAATGTGTAATCTAGCCAAGTCGATATTCACGGTTAGCTCGGAAAGCGCCTCCAAAGTCATTGTTCCAACTCTTCCGCCTGTCAAAGCAATGTGAACTTCCGGCTCCTTTGCTAAAGATGCTAGAACTACAGCCAATACTTTTTCCGCTGCAGCCCTGACTAAAGTCGCTTGGTCTTCAAAGACTCTGATTTCTGGATTGTTCATAAGGCAACCGCATCAATCGGTTTGAAGCCGGTGATAACTTTTCCAAAAGCTAAATCAGGATCTAGCCTTCGTAAATCTTCAGCCAAACAATCTCTTAGTGAGCGAACTGGCAGCGAGAGCTCCTTCGGTGGTTGCCCGGATTGGGTCAAGACTGCGATGTTGGATTGATTTCGCAGAATCTCGATAGTTGAGCCATCACGAGTAAATCGCACACTGTATATCGCCCGCACCCCAGCGCTTTCTTCCCTATGCTCAAGATTCACAGGACAGCCAAGTTTCTGGACAAACCATGAAACCAAAAGCTGAACGCTTGGGTTACTCTTGTCCCCAACAATGTCAATCGACTCAATTTTCTCGTGAGGGGCTTGATCTAAAAGGGCTGCGAACTGTGCGCGCCAAAGAGTCAGCCTTGTCCAAGCAAAATCACTATCTCCCGGGGAATAATTCTTCGATAGATTCTGTAGAAAGCGTCCCGGATCATCTTGATTCCCAGAATCCGTAATTCTTCTAGTTGCAATTTTTCCAATTGGTGACAGTGAAACAATTTCCGGTGACCTCTTTGGCCACCAAGCCACCACAGGGGCATCGGGTAACAATAGGCCGGTTATTAGGGACTGAGGGTAGGTCACTGCCTCACCGTAGGCACGAAGAACGATTACCTCCGAAGCCCCAGCATCTCCACCAACTCGAATTTCGGCATCGAGCCGAGCCGTTTGTTGAGTTGGCTCTGAAATTAGGGTGATAATTCTCGATGGATGCTCCCTAGAAGCTTCGTTTGCTGCAGCGATAGCTGCTTCAGCTCCTAGTTCATCACTGTCAATTACCAGGGTGAGGACGCGTCCAAGTGCGACAGCGCCTCCTTGCTCGCGAAGGGCAACTAGCTCTCTAGATATCTTGCTTACCGTTGTCTCAGGCAGATTGACGATCATGGTCTTCTCCAGCTTCTACCGTCTCGCTCCATCATTTCATCTGCTGATTTTGGCCCCCAAGAGCCTGGCAAGTATCCATCCATTACGGAACTTGCTGCCCAGAAATTCACGATTGGGTCAAGAATCTTCCAAGAGAGCTCTACCTCCTGATGACGCGGAAAAAGCGGGGGGTCTCCTAGAAGTACATCAAGAATCAGTCGTTCATATGCTTCGGGTGAATCTTCCGTGAAGGAATGACCGTAACCGAAGTCCATCGTCACGTCCCTAACCTGCATTCCAGGTCCCGGGACCTTAGAGCCGAATCGAATCGTCACACCTTCGTCTGGTTGCACTCTGATCACAATCGCGTTTGGACCTAAAGAAGAAGTCTGTCTCTCGCTGAAAAGCTTTTGTGGAGCCTTTTTGAGCACAACAGCAATTTCGGTAACTCTTCTTCCAAGACGCTTTCCGGCACGAAGATAGAAAGGCACTCCTTTCCAGCGAGAGTTATCTATGTCAAGCCTCATGGCAGCGTACGTTTCCGTCCTTGACTCTGGGTCAATACCCTCTTCTTGCAAAAATCCGTCAACTTGCTCACCACCTTGCCAGCCGGCCAGATACTGGCCTTTTGCGGTATGTGAAGCAATGTCTGTTGGCACCCTAACCGCAGCCAACACTTTCTCCTTTTCGGCGCGTAAATCATCGGCAGCAAAAGTGGCGGGTTGCTCCATTGCAGTAAGAGCAAGAAGTTGCAGTAAGTGGTTCTGAATAACGTCTCTAGCAGCGCCAATTCCGTCGTAGTATCCCGCCCGCCCGCCAACACCTATGTCCTCAGCCATTGTTATCTGGACGTGGTCAATGTAATCGGCGTTCCAGATTGGCTCGTAGAGCTGGTTTGCGAATCTCAAAGCAAGGATGTTCTGAACAGTTTCTTTACCCAAATAGTGATCGATTCGAAATACTGAATCCGCCGGAAACACCGATTCAACAACAGCATTTAACTCTCTTGCGGTCTCAAGATTGCTTCCAAATGGCTTTTCGACTACGACCCTTCTGAATGAACCCGGGTGAGCATCGGCTAGCCCAGATCTTGAAAGTTGTTTTGTTACTATCGGGAACGATCTCGGAGGAATCGATAAGTAAAACGCATGGTTCCCACCGGTTCCTCGCTCCTGATCCAACTGATTAATCGTGGCCTTGAGTTGATCGAAAGCCGAATCGTCATCAAAATCGCCAGCAACGAATCTAATTCCCTTGCTAAGCTGCGCCCAGACGTCTTCTGACCAGGGTGTTCTTGCGAACTCTCGAACCGAATCGTGCACAACTTTCTCAAAGTCCTGACTCTTCCAATCTCGCCTCGCGAAGCCCACCAACCCAAATCCTGCTGGCAACAATCCTCTGTTGGCAAGATCGTAAACAGCGGGCATTAGTTTCTTTCGAGACAAATCACCAGTAACACCAAAAATTACAAGAGAGGACGGGCCCGCGATGCGATTCAGGCGATTATCATCCGGATCTCGAAGAGGATTAGTGAAGATTTCTTTAGGCATCAAAGACTTTCTATAGTTTTGCTAATCAACGAAAGAGCGTCAGATTGATTGTTGAATCTCAGTGTTAGAACTGGACGCCCGTTTTCTGCCAGCACGTTGGCGTCTCCAGCTGCTTGAGAATTCATCAGTTCTTGGAAACCAAAATCGCGGCCGGGAACCAAAAGATCCTTCTCACTCTCGCTGATTAGCTGCAAAAAGATTCCTTGAGCTGGGCCACCCTTGTGATATTGGCCAGTGGAGTGTAAAAACCGTGGACCCCAACCAAAGGTTGTTGGCCTGCCTGATGCTTTGCAAATTAAATCACGCAGTTTCCAGAATGACCCGTCGTGCTCCCGGTCGAGATACCCATGGATGGCAAAGTAACTTCGAGAATCCGCTGCGGCGAGCAGGGATCCGAGGGCTCCTGCAAGAGTCAGATCACTTGATAGATCAAGGCCCCTGATCGACACCGAAACATGATTCTCAGTAAAAAGAGCATCTTCCTGCGGCGCCTTGCTTTCTAGGAATTTTCGAGAAGCAACTTTCGCGGATTCGACATCAGGTTGATCGAATGGGTTCACCTGCAATAATCTGGCGGCGACTGCCGTCGCAACTTCCCAGAGCAGGAACTGCTCTCCAAGGCTCCCCGAAACATTAACATCGAAGTTTCCACTGGCGGCTTCATCAAGGATCCCGATCGTGAGAAGATCGTGAATTGACGATTGGGACTCCGGTGAGCTTGAATCAAGAACAACTGGCAGGACTCCACGACCGAGTTTTCCAGTTGACTCTGCGATCAGCTGTTCCATCCAGTAGGCAAGTCCCGTTACCTTGCTCCCCAAAGAGAAAATACCCAGCTTGTCCTTTAGTCCATGAGGTGATTCGGTTCTTGCTATCGCTGCACCGAGGATGAGAGAAGCGTTTGATCCTTCATCCTTGGACAATTCCTCCGCTGCCAAGATGGCGTCTTGCAAAATAGGCTTCATGTTCACGCCGGCCAGAACAGAAGGCACCACACCAAACATTGTCAATGCTGAAAATCTTCCACCGACATTTGGATTAGCAAGGAAAACGCGGTAGCGATCTGAAACAGCCTGCTTGTGCATTGGTGAATCAGAGTCGGTAACAATGATAATTCTTGAAGTCTTGTCGATTCCAGCAATATCGAATGCCTGCTCAAAAACTCTCTTCTGCGAGTCGGTTTCCACGGTCGAGCCAGATTTTGAAGAAACAACAACTACCGTATGTTCAATGTCCTCAGACACCGCTGATCGCACTTGCGAGGGATGAGTCGAGTCAAGGACAACTAGGTCAACCCCAGCGGAAGCAGCGATAACTTCCGGAGCGAGCGAGGATCCACCCATACCGCACAGCACGACCCTGGTGAGACCCTGACTCTCGTGAACTTGTCTTAGGGCAATTACTTCTTCAATTAGCTCGAGCGACTCTGACGCTGCAGCCACCCAACCCAATCGAATCGAAGCCTCCGCTTCAGCACTAGGACCCCAAAGGGTTGCATCGCCTTCGAAGATTCGACTTGCTACCTTCTCGCTAACGAGGTCGTTTATAACCGAAGCAACGGCGTCAGAAGCAGCATCGTTAGTTGATACTCGCAATGTCATTTTTTGCCCAGCAAGGCCTTTGAAACTGTTTCCAATAAATCGTTCCATGACGCAACAAACTTCTCGACACCTTCTGTTTCTAGAAGTGACACAATCTCGTCGTAAGAGATACCAAGATCTGCAAGTTCGTCAAGGACGGCTCTGGAGTGGTCATAGTTGCTCGTTATTGTGTCTGCAGACACTTCACCGTGGTCAAACACCGCCTCCATGGTCGCCTCGGGCATAGTGTTCACAAGATCGGGTGCGACCAGTTCAGTGACATACAACGTGTCAGGTAACAATGGATCCTTTACCCCGGTTGAAGCCATTAATGGCCGTTGCCTGTTAGCGCCGGCAGCTTCAAGCTGCTTCCAATCTGAAGAAGAAAACTCTTTCTCAAAAAGCTGATAGGCGAGACGAGCGTTTGCAAGCGCTGCTTTTGATTTCAAACCAATTGCTTGCTCAGTCCCGATTGATTCAAGTCTCTTATTGACCTCCGTGTCGACTCTAGATACGAAAAAAGAAGCAACCGAGTGTATTTTTGAGACATCATGCCCGTTTTTGTGGGCTAATCTAATTCCCGCCTTGTATGCAGCAATAACCATTGCGTAACGCTGTAACGAAAAGATCAGCGTCACGTTAACCGAAATTCCAGAAGCTATCACCTCTGTAATTGCAGTCAACCCCGGGATAGTCGCAGGAATCTTTATCATTACATTGTCTCGGTCCACGGCATCAAACAATTTCTTAGCTTGAGCAACAGTTCTGGTTGAATCCATCGCAATTCCAGGTTCAACTTCAATGGAAACCCGACCGTCAACACCTTTGGTTTTTGTGTATACATCGGAAAACACATCACACGCCATTCGAACATCTTGAGTGGTAGCTTCGAAAACAGCCTCGGGTGCGCCCACTCCCTTTGCTGAAAGCTCAGCCAGCTGTTTCGCGTAGGCGTCTCCTTTCGCAAAGGCTCCAGCAAATATTGTTGGATTAGTCGTCACTCCTGACACGGCACGCGATGAGATCAAAGCAGCTAGGGACCCAGACTGGATTCGATCTCTAGATAAGTCATCTAGCCATATACTCACGCCCAATTCGTCGAGCTGGTGAAGTGGTGAACTCATTTAGACCTTCCTAGAACTTCTTTAGCCTTGATTACAACCGCTTCACTTGTAATACCAAACTTCGAAAACAGTGTCTTGTAGTCGGCAGAAGCCCCATAGTGCTCAATTGATACCGATTCACCCTGATGTACATACTTTGCCCAACCAAGAGCCAAACCTGCCTCAACTGAAACTCTCGCAGAAACAGAAGCTGGCAACACACTTTCTCGGTAAGCCTCAGATTGCTCTTCAAACCACTCGACACAGGGCATAGAGACAACTCTGGTCTTCACTCCGGACTTCTCAAGCTCGAGTCTTGCTGCAAGCGCTAGCTGAACCTCCGAGCCGGTTGCAATGAGAATTAGATCTGGTTTTTTGTTGGATGCATCAACCAACACGTAGCCTCCAAATTCAACGTTGCTAGCGGCAGCAACAACAGAGCCAGTTGAATCGGCAACGCCACGTTCAATAACCGGAAGGTTCTGTCTTGTAAGAGCTATCCCAGCTGGTCCCAACCGCCTTGAAAGAATCTTCTTCCAAGCAAAGCTAACTTCGTTGGCGTCAGCCGGTCTGACAACATCAAGTCCTGGAATGGCGCGCAACGTGGACAGCTGCTCAATTGGCTGATGGGTTGGTCCATCCTCACCTAAAGCAATTGAGTCATGGGTCCAAACGAAAATTGATGGAACCTTCATAAGAGCAGCAAGACGAACTGCTGGTCTCATGTAGTCACTGAAAATCAAGAACGTTCCGCCGTACGATCGAGTTTTTCCGTGCAAAGCTATTCCATTGAGAATGGATCCCATGGCATGTTCCCTGATTCCAAAATGGAGAACCCGTCCGTACAAATCCCCGGACCACTCGTGGGTGGAGTGAACAGCTGGTACGAATGACTTTGCGCCGGCAATCGTGGTGTTATTTGACTCGGCGAGGTCAGCAGAGCCTCCCCAAAGCTCGGGCATTACATTAGCAAAAGCGTTTAGTACCTTTCCAGAAGCTGCTCTGGTGGAAAGGTCTTTGCCGGCTTCAAACTCAGTAATCGCAGAGTCAAGATCTGGTAGTTGATCGCTCTGCAGCCTGTCAAAGAGAGCAGCGTTGTCAGGGCTTTTTTCTCGCCAGGCCTGAAAGTCACTTTCCCATTTGGTTCGGACATTCTTTGTGCGATCTCGGTAGCCTCTGGTGTACTCGATCACATTTTCAGAAACGTCAAAGTGCTTTGCAGGATCAAAACCGAGAGCGCTCTTGAGTCCAGCTAATTCATCAGTCCCTAGAGCAGATCCGTGAATCTTTCCAGTGTTTTGTTTTCCAGGAGAGGGCCAACCGATGATGGTGCGAATAGTTATCAGCGAGGGTTTGTCGGTGACCGACTTAGCCTTCTCGATTGCACTGAACAGCTCCTGAACGTCCTCAACGTAGCTTCCAGTTTTTCTCCAGTCAACTACCTGAACGTGCCAGCCATAGGATTCGTAACGCTTCTCAAGTTCCTCAGTGAAGGCAATTTGGGTGTCATCCTCGATAGAGATTTGGTTGGAGTCATACAAAACGACCAAGTTCCCAAGCTTCTGATGTCCTGCAAGAGAAGATGCCTCCGATGTCACGCCCTCTTGCATGTCTCCATCACCAGCAATGCAGTAAATGTAGTGATCAAACGGACTGGTACCCGCTTTGGCGTCCGGGTCGAACAAGCCTCGCTCAAATCTGGAAGCGTAGGCGAACCCCACTGCTGAAGCAAGCCCTTGTCCAAGGGGCCCAGTTGTTATCTCAACACCCTTGGTGTGTCCATACTCTGGGTGTCCAGGAGTTAAGGAACCCCAAGTTCTAAGAGCTTTTATGTCCGAAAGTTCAAGGCCATAACCGGTTAGATAAAGCTGGTTGTAAAGCGTCAGGGATGAGTGACCGACGCTGAGAATGAATCGATCTCGGCCGACCCAATCTGGCCTAGCTGGGTCGTGCCTTAGAACCTTCTGAAACAACAAGTGCGCAACAGGGGCTAAAGATATTGCAGTTCCAGGGTGGCCGTTGCCAACATTTTCAACGGCATCGGCCGCGAGAACCCTGGCCGTGTCCACCGCAGTCTGGTCTAGATCTGACCACTCAAGATTTCCCATTGCCCGCCCTTTAATTCCCTGGCTAACCAGAACTGTGCGAACTGTCCACCTTGCAGTCTTGAACGCTCTCCCTAAAGGATCGGGGAGGTTCGCTATGTACGTTTTAACCTTACACACATCATCCAACCAGCCCTTGTTGCCCAGGTGCTTATGTTGGTCGCTTAGACTTAAGCCAAATCATGACTTCTCAAACTTTAGAAAACACTGCCCAAAGACCTAGTCTTAGGCGCAAAGCCAAGGCTTACTTCGCTCTCACCAAACCTCGGGTGATAGAGCTGCTTCTGATTGCCACAGTGCCCACCATGATCCTGGCAGCGCGAGGCATCCCAGACCCCTGGCTTGTGATTGCCACAGTATTCGGTGGTGCATTGAGTGCCGGGAGCGCAAACTCGTTTAATTGCTACATTGATCGCGACATCGATAAGATCATGGGCCGCACCAAGGCGCGTCCTCTGGTCACGGGGGAGCTTACAGCCAAGGAGGCCTATTACTTCGCGTGGGGTCTTGGCGTTGGATCTGTGCTCTGGCTCGGGTTTCTAGTGAACTGGCTTGCCGCAACATTATCGCTGGCTGCAATCTTGTTCTACGTCTTTGTCTACACACTCTTGCTAAAAAGACGCACTCCGCAAAACATCGTTTGGGGAGGAGCCGCGGGTGCTATGCCTGTGCTAATTGGTTGGGCAGCGGTTACTGGGGCGCTAGATGCTACCGCTTGGGTGCTGTTTCTGATTGTTTTCTTGTGGACTCCGCCACACTACTGGCCACTGTCTTTAAGATACAAGACCGAATACAACGATGCTGGTGTTCCAATGCTCCCGGTCGTGCGCAACAACAGTACTGTCGGTGTGCAAATCGTACTTTACGCTTGGGCGCTTATTGCCTCAACGCTGCTATTGATTCCGGTAGGGCAGATGGGGGTTATCTATAGCTCTGTGGCGGTACTAGGTGGGGTTTTGTTCCTGATGGAGTCACACCGTCTTAATGCCGAAGCTAAAAAAGGTGAGATCAAAAACCCAATGAGGCTTTTCCATGGATCCATTACATACTTGACGGTGCTGTTCGTTGCTATTGCAATAGACCCGCTATTTTTCTTTAATTTCCTCTAGTCTTCGGAGGCTCTCATCTCGCTCTGCCGAGTGATCCAGCATTGGTTCTGGGTAGCCGTTTACTAAGCCATCAACCAGAGCCCAAGGCTCATGCACTTCCGACCCCTGGATGTGAGCTAACTCTGGAATGTATTTGCGCACGTAGTTTCCGTCCGGGTCGAACTTATAGCCTTGCAGTATTGGGTTGAAAACCCTGTAATAAGGTGAGGCATCGGTTCCGCATCCAGCCGTCCATTGCCAGCCGTGTGAGTTGGAAGCTGGGTCAAAATCAGAAAGACTCTGCTCAAACCAATCGGCACCAACTTGCCACTCAAGGTGCAAATCCTTTACAAGAAAACTCGCAACAATCATTCTTACTCGATTGTGCATCCAACCCTCACGGGCAAGCTGACGCATTCCCGCATCCACCATAGGAAAACCAGTCATTCCAGCTTTCCAAAGCTCTAGTTTTTTCTCGGCTTCTTTTCCCTTGTCGTATCTCATCTTTGCGAATCTTGGAACGTAGTAGTCGTTCACTGTGTGAGGGTTTCGGAACAGGACATCCGCGTAGAACTCTCGCCAGGCTATCTCTTTTCGAAAAACATTGTGACCTGGGGTGTCTCTTAGTTCTGCAAGGAGGGTTCTTGGGTGAATCTCTCCGTGAGCAAGTGCATGCGAGAGTTTTGAGGTGCCAGATAGATCCGCCCGATTTCGATTATCCGAGTAATCAAACAGTGCACGCTTCTTGAAGCGCTCAAAGGTCTCTATGGCAAAGGCTTCTCCGGCACGAACTCTAAACAGAGAATCCTTGGTGGGCTTTGGTAGATGCGTTGGTTTGGTTTTAACCCAATTGATTCCAGCTGGAAGTTGGTAGGGCAGTGGCCAACCGATGTCGAACCATGCTTTATAAAATGGAGTGTAGACACGATACGCGGAGCCATCCGTTGGCTTCACTACCTGCCCTGGCTTCACAGCGTAGTTTGAACCAGCTAATACCAATTTCTTGCCAACTGCCTCAAGTGCAGCCGACACTCTTCGCTGCTGATCTATCCCGACAGGATCAAAACTCTCTGTGGCATAGACGTGGGCAGCTTCGTGCTCTTTGGCAAGCTTGACTAATTCAAGTGCTGGGTCTCCTTCGGCAATCACGAGAGAGCCAGAAATAGAAAAAGAGAGCGACTCAAGCGACGCGGTCAAAGAGTGTTGCCTGATTCCACTCAAGCTTTCGAAGTTATCCCTCTGATAGACGTAGCAAGCAAGCACTGAACTGTCATTGTCCGAGATTGCAGTCTCACAACAAGAAGACAGTGCCTCATTATCTTGAAGTCTCAGATCTTTTCGAAACCAAAAAATCCTGGTCATTTTTCTTGATCAGCTCTTACGAATTTTGACCTAAGAGCCAGAAGTTGAAACGTGAGAAGGGAGATAATCAGTGAAGCTCCAAGCATGTGTACTCCAGCAAGTAAAGCCGGTACCCCAGTATTGGCCTGTATTACTCCAAGCACGGCCTGCAGTACGGCAACAACTAGAAGTAGAGCAAGAGCCTTCACCGCAGGATTCTTAGAAGGATTCTTGGGCAAGCTTCTCCAGACAAGTATTAGCGCGACCAAAGTAAGACCTGTCATTACATACGCAGGCCACGAGTGGTAGTGCTGCCAGGTCTCCAGATCAAATCCGTTACGAGGGGTTGCCGCATCACCGGCGTGCGGGCCAGCCCCAGTTACAACGACACCCACGATCACCGTGACCCAGCCAACAACGAAGATCGGCCAAGCAAGCAACACTGCTTTGTAGCTGAGCGGTTCATGCCTTGGCGCGTATACCCGCCAGACCAAAACCGACGCAATACTGATCAATACTCCGGAAACTAAAAAGTGTGCTCCAACAACCCAAGAGTTCAATCCCGTGAGCACCGTGACGCCCCCCAGCAGCGCTTGGGCAATGATTCCTAGCACCAACAAAACAGCTGGCCAGGTAAGGCCATAGCGAAGTGATCTTGCCGTCCGTCGAATAACGATGAAGGTCAAACCAGCGATGATAACAAGCACGAAGGTTAGTAGGCGATTGCCAAACTCAATCAATCCGTGGATACCCATCTCTGGAACAGATACGAATGAATCCTCAGTGCACTTGGGCCAAGTCGGGCAGCCTAAACCAGACCCGGTAAGACGAACCAAGCCTCCAGTTACCACAATCAATATCTGACTTGCTAGTGAAGCCCAGGCGTACGCTTTGAGTCTGGCTGGAGCAAAAATGGTTCTAAACGGCTGAATCAACCCAAATTTCCTGTCTACTGATGCAAATCGAAGTAATGTTGGTAAACTTATGACACATCCAGTTTCGCATTAAGTTCCCCGCGGGAATGCCTGGTTGCAAGTGTGGGTTAGATCTAAATAAGACCAATAAAGGAGCACAATGTCCGACATCATCATTGATCGCCCCGAGCTAGATAGCCTCGGAAACTACGAGTACGGGTGGTCTGACGGGAATGATGCCGGAGCTTTTGCCAAGCGGGGAATCAGCGAGGAAGTTGTCAAGGACATCTCAGGGCTGAAAAACGAACCCGAGTGGATGCTGGAAATGAGACTTAAGGGCTATCAGTACTTCTTGAAAAAGCCAATGCCAGCCTGGGGTTCCGATCTTTCAGGAATTGATTTTGACAACATCAAGTACTTTGTTCGCTCCACAGAGAAGCAAGCCCAAAGCTGGGAGGATCTCCCTGATGAAATCAAGGCGACCTACGAGAAGCTTGGAATTCCAGAGGCTGAAAGACAACGACTAGTTGCCGGAGTAGCCGCCCAATACGAATCTGAAGTTGTTTATCACCAGATAAATGAAGAACTCGAGAAGCAGGGTGTCTTGTTTTTGGACACGGACACTGCTTTGCGGGAGCACCCAGAAATGTTCAAAGAGTACTTTGGCACAGTGATCCCTGCAGGCGATAACAAGTTTGCAGCATTGAACACTTCTGTTTGGTCTGGTGGATCATTTGTCTACGTTCCAAAGGGAGTTCACGTTGAGATACCCCTTCAGGCATACTTCAGAATCAATACCGAGAACATGGGTCAGTTTGAAAGAACGCTCATCATTGCCGATGAAGACTCTTACGTACACTACATCGAGGGTTGCACCGCACCAATTTACAAGTCTGACTCCTTGCACTCAGCGGTTGTTGAGATCATTGTAAAAAAAGGCGCCCGAGTTCGTTACACAACGATCCAGAACTGGTCTAACAACGTTTACAACCTAGTTACCAAGCGTGCAATAGCGCACGAAGGTGCCACCATGGAGTGGATTGATGGAAACATCGGATCCAAGGTGACCATGAAATATCCTTCAGTGATCCTCGCAGGAGAATACGCAAGGGGAGAAACCCTTTCGGTTGCGTTCGCAGGCGAAGGACAACACCAGGATGCCGGTGCCAAGATGATACATCTCGCTCCACACACATCCTCTTCTATCGTTTCGAAGTCAATCGCACGTGGTGGTGGAAGAACTTCCTACCGTGGCGAAATTCGAGTGAATCCCGGAGCACATCACAGTGCTAATACTGTTCGCTGTGACGCACTGCTGGTTGACACTATCTCAAGAAGTGATACCTATCCGACGGTGGATGTTCGCGAGGACGACGTGTCAATGGGTCACGAGGCAACAGTCTCTCGGGTTAGCGAGGAGCAGCTCTTTTACCTTCAATCACGTGGCATGGCCGAAGACGAAGCCATGGCGATGATAGTTCGAGGTTTCATTGAGCCAATAGCAAAAGAGTTACCGATGGAGTACGCACTCGAGCTAAACAAACTAATCGAGATGCAGATGGAAGGGGCTGTCGGATAGTGACAGGCGCTTCAGAGACAATCCAGCATGGATTGTCAGAGCATTCTCATGGCTTCGGGGTACCAATTCAAACCCGCTCGGAAAGAGTCAAATCAACGAAACTTGCAGACTTTGCTGAGATTTCCACCCGTGAGGAACAATGGCGATACATCGGCTCAAGTGAACTTGGTGGTTTAGATAAAGCTGGCCTGGACGAGTTTTCTGGTGACATCACCGCAATCACAGCAGAGGGCGTCGAGACCTCTTGGATTGAATCAGATCATCCGCTCTTTGGATTAGCTGGTATCCCCGAAGATAGGGTTTCCGCTGCTGGTTGGGAAGCAGCCAAGGCCGCTTACCTGATTACTGTTCCTGAGGACTCAAATCCCGAAGACCCTTCAAGAATCCAGATTCAATCAATAGTTTCTGACCCTTCAGCACTTCACGTTGTGGTGCATGCAGCAAAACACTCCAAGTCGACAATCGTAATTGAGCATTCTGGCGACGCCGTCTTGTCAGAAAACATCGAGGTAGTTGTCGAAGACGAGGCGAACTTGACCTTGGTGAGTATCCAGGAGTGGAACACCAAGTCAATACACTCCTCAGCGCAGTTTGCAAAACTTGGTAGAAATTCAAAATTCAAACATGTGGTTGTTTCACTTGGTGGTTCCGTGGTTCGGGTCACACCATCTGCGTACTTCGGGGCTGCTGGCGGTGACGTTGAGCTTTACGGTTTGTATTTTGCTGACGCCGGTCAGTACCTCGAGCACAGAATTTTTGTCGATCACTCCGAGCCAAATTGCAAGTCAAGGGTGACCTACAAAGGTGCGCTACAAGGCGACAAGGCTCACACAGTGTGGGTCGGAGATGTCCTAATTCGCGCTGAGGCAGAGGGAACTGACACTTACGAACTAAACCGCAATCTTCTTTTAACCGACGGTGCGCGAGCTGACTCAGTACCGAATCTCGAGATCGAAACAGGGCAAATTCAAGGAGCCGGCCACGCAAGCGCGAGCGGTAGATTCGATGACGAGCAGCTGTTTTACCTTCAGGCAAGAGGTATCGATGAGCTTGAGGCAAGACGTTTGGTGGTTCGAGGCTTCCTAATGGAGATTGTCCAGCAAATTGGAGTTTCCGACTTAGAAGACAGGCTTGCACAGGCCATAGAAGACGAACTAGAAGGAACAGTTAAGTAATGGCAGTGCGAATTTGTAACGTTGAAGACATTAAGCCAGGTAAGGCTCTTCGGGTCAAAATCGGAGAAGAAGCAATAGCTCTGATTCACACCAAGGACGGCCGATTCAAGGCCCTCGGAGACAAGTGCTCGCATGGTGAGATTTCCCTAAGCGAAGGTTTTATTGACAATGACACAATCGAGTGTTGGGCACACGGAGCGAAATTCTCCGTTGATACAGGGGCGCCGCTTACTCTTCCTGCTTATGAACCAGTGGCAACATACGAAGTCATCGTTGAAAACGGTGAGGTTTTTATCGAAATCGACAAGGACAGTGAGTAGAAAATGGCAAAGCTAGAAATCAAAGACCTGCATGTATCAGTGGATACGGACCAGGGTACTAAAGAGATTCTTCGGGGAGTGGACCTAGTAATCAATAGCGGAGAAACACACGCTGTGATGGGACCAAACGGATCCGGAAAGTCCACGCTGGCCTACTCAATCGCCGGCCACCCGAAGTATCAAGTTACCAAGGGCCAGATTCTCCTCGACGGCGCAGACGTGCTGGACATGTCGGTTGATGAAAGAGCACGCGCTGGATTGTTTCTTGCGATGCAGTATCCAGTTGAGATTCCTGGAGTCAGTGTTTCAAACTTCCTAAGAACCGCTAAAACAGCTGTTGACGGCAAAGCTCCAGCACTGCGGTCTTGGATACAGGATGTCCGCGTAGCTATGGAGAACTTGAAGATGGACTCGGCATTTACCGAGAGAAACGTGAACGAGGGTTTCTCTGGTGGTGAGAAGAAGCGTCACGAGATATTGCAGATGGAGTTGCTTAAGCCTAAGTTTGCTGTCCTAGACGAAACTGACTCCGGACTTGATGTCGATGCGCTTCGCGTGGTTGCAGAAGGTGTCAACAGAATCAAGGAAGCCAATGACATCGGCGTGCTACTTATCACTCACTACACGAGAATCCTGAAATACATCAAGCCTGACTTCGTGCACGTTTTTGTGGCAGGCCAGATAGCCGAGCAGGGTGGCGCAGAGCTTGCAGAAAGACTCGAAGCTGAAGGTTACGACAGGTACGTGAAGGCTTAGCATGCCAAGGGAACTAGAAGCCAGTTTGTATGACAAGGTCGAAGAGGCCCTTAAGGAAGTTATTGATCCAGAAATTGGTGTCAACATTGTTGACCTTGGTCTTATTTACGGCCTGGAAATGGCGGACGAAGACGAGTCTCTTTTGATCAATATGACTCTAACTTCTGCAGGTTGTCCGTTGACAGATGTTCTTGAGGAACAGACGGCGGAAGCACTAGATGGTGTTGTTGACGCTTTCAGAATCAACTGGGTGTGGATGCCGCCTTGGGGTCCTGAGAAGATTACTGACGATGGCCGCGAGCAAATGCGTGCGATCGGATTTTCTATTTAGCCCTTTTGCCAAGAAACTTCCACGCCAACGGAAGTAAGGCTGCGGCAAGAATCATCTTGAGAGCATCGCTCACCAAAAAGGGAACAAGTCCCGCAGTTGCAACCGCGGCAATGTCATTAGACACTCCGAAGTTTCCAAGGGCAAAAGCCAACCAGGGGAGCCCAAAAAGATAAATGGTTGCGTTTGCAATCGTAAAGCTTCCAATAACTCCAGCAACCGATCTATGCCAACCTCGTTCAGAAAGCCAACCAACAACCGAAGCTGCCGCAACGAAACCTACAAGATAACCAAATGTTGGCCCGAAGCTCAAGCTTGTTCCAGCCGAGAATACGGGAAGCCCAACAGCTCCCATGGAAAAATATGCCATCAGGGAAATTGCTCCTCTTGATGCACCAAGCACGGAACCAACAAGAAGCACAGCAAAGGTCTGTGCTGTGAAAGGCACAGGCCACATGGGAATCACCAATTGAGCGGCATAAGCGGTCAAAACAGCCCCAGAGACTATCAGTGCAAAATCGTTTACCACTGAGCGAGGTACCACTCGATCAATTAGTGCTGCTTGACTAGATAATTGCATTGTCATGAGACTCTCGATTCTTACCTTGCTATGTACTGTCGATTGTAGACTAATGCTTTTGCGAGTAAACGAGAGGCTAATTGATTGCTAAGCGTCAAAGACCTCGAGATAACAATTGGCGCCAGAACTCTGATGAGCGAGGTTACCTTCCGCGTGGCCTCCGGCGACAAAATTGGCTTGGTTGGCCGAAATGGTGCTGGAAAGACGACTCTTACCAAAATCCTTGCTGGCGATGGCCAGGCAACTGGCGGGATGATTGAACGTCAGGGCGAGATCGGCTACTTACCCCAGGACCCCAGGTCAGGAGATCCTGAGGAGTCTGCTCGCGATCGAATTCTTAATGCTCGTGGTTTAGGAACACTTCTATCGCAGATGAACGAGTCGACCGACATCATGGCCTCGGCAACCGGTGCTGAGTCAGACAAGGCAATGCTTCGATACACCAAAATCGAAGAACGTTTCCAAGCAGCTGGCGGCTATGCAGCCGAGGCTGCAGCGGCAGCAATAGCAAGCAACCTTGGTATCGAGGAGCGAATTCTCGCTCAGCAGCTAAAGACACTTTCAGGTGGACAGCGTCGACGCATAGAACTTGCAAGAATCTTGTTTTCTGACGCACAAACAATGCTTCTGGATGAACCAACTAACCATCTAGACGCTGACTCTGTTGTCTGGCTTCGGGATTTTCTCAGGGCGTACCAAGGTGGCTTAGTAGTTATCAGTCACGACGTTGATCTAGTTGAATCCACAGTAAACCGGGTTTTCTACTTAGACGCCAATAGACAAAAGATTGATATCTACAACATGGGTTGGCGGGCTTACCAGAAACAGCGCGAAGCGGATGAGGAAAGACGCAAGCGTGACAGAGCCAACGCCGAGAAAAAAGCTGCGTCATTAAGTCTCCAAGCGGCAAAGTTTGGCGCAAAAGCGACTAAGGCAGTTGCCGCCCAGCAAATGCAACGAAGAGCGCAAAAACTACTGAGTGATCTAGAAGACATCGGGCAAGTCGATAGGGTAGCGAGAATTCGCTTTCCTGACCCAGCGCCGTGTGGAAAGACACCGCTAATGGCGCATGGTCTCTCGAAAAGCTATGGATCCCTAGAAATTTTCACTGCTGTTGACCTTGCGATCGATCGTGGCTCCAAGGTGGTTATCATCGGCTTGAATGGAGCGGGGAAAACCACGTTGCTTCGTATCCTCGCCGGAGTTGATAAAGCTGACACAGGCAAGATTGAACCAGGGCATGGGCTAAAAGTTGGTTACTACGCTCAAGAGCACGAGACACTCGATGTTAACAAGTCTGTGCTCGAGAACATGCAATCGGCAGCTCCGCACCTTGGGGATGTGGAGGCTCGAAAGGTACTGGGCTCGTTTCTTTTCTCTGGCGACGACGTCGCAAAAAAAGCGGGAGTTCTAAGCGGTGGAGAGAAGACTCGGCTAGCCCTAGCGTCGCTCGTGGTCTCCTCGGCTAACGTTTTACTACTCGATGAGCCAACCAACAACCTTGACCCGGCGAGCCGAAAAGAAATACTCAGCGCCCTCGCGAGCTTTACTGGAGCCGTGGTGTTGGTTTCTCACGATGAGGGAGCAGTGCTAGCGCTGAATCCAGATCGTGTCCTAATCCTGCCCGATGGCACTGAAGATCACTGGTCAGATCAATACGCGGATCTTATTTCTCTTAGCTAACTGTTCCGATCGAGAATTTCATCTTCAACGAAAGAGTCCACGCTTGATTTTCGCTTTGCGGATCTCGGAACATAGTTGGGATCGAGTTCCATTTTGCGGTATTCCCTTTCCTGCCTGATGGCCCAGAACAGCGCGAAGAATCCCATCACAGCAAATATGATCCACTGAACTGCGTAGCTGAGGTGGTTACCTTCGTCAAGAACCGGTCTACTTAACGGTTGCGGGTAGGAGCTTTCTGGAGGAGATTCACTCACCAATCTCAAGTAGAAATCAGTCTCTAATTCAACTCCCAACATTGCTTCAATCTCACTTAGATTGATGCTGGTGAGCTGCCCCTTTGGTGAATCTCGATTAGGGATTTCCTCACCTAATCTCACTCTCGCCACAAGGTCTTTATCAAATATTCCAGGGAGTAGTTCTTGGGATGGATCGAGGTTTGAATCAGCAGAGATCCAGCCTCGTTCAACTATTACCACTTGCCCGTCGTCCAATTTGAATGGAACCAACTGAACGAATCCAGGTTGGCCTGCAATTGCTCTGTTTCGTACCAGTAGGGAAATCTCCGAAAGATAATTTCCAGATAGTTCGGTCTTGCGCCATTCCTTGGCAACGACTTCATTGAAAGCTAACGGCGACACATCAGAAAAATCTAGCGGCTCCAGATCATAGTTTTCAGATACTCGTTCAATTTTTGAAACGGCTTCTGTCCTTCGATCAATTTGCCAACTTGCCAGGGCCACGCATGCAACTGCAAAGACGCTTGCAACGGCAAACCAGCTCGTCCAGCGAATCCATGGTTTCACTAATGTCTTCAACTGAACCTGCTTTCTTCAAGAAGAAACGACCGGTCGCTTAGAAAGCTTCTTAAAAAATTTAGGTGTTCCGCGCAAGAGAGCCAGGTTTTGGTACGGCCGTCTCGATGGATGTTGGGGTTGGCCCAGAGCAAAGTGAAGGTTGCTGCTTCTGAACATCCCGCCCTAGAGCAAGTTGGTTGAGCAGGGTCGATTGAGAACATCGACATTTAGGACTTCTTTGCTGGATCCGAGCTAGCGCCAGGTTCGACTGGTTTTACAACATTGGTAACCATAGAGAGCGTTCCTGGTTTTGGACCTTGGGCGTTTGCCAACACCACAGCGAAGTAAGGGAGAAATATGGCCCCCGCGAAGGCCAGCCACATAAGCCAACCATCTACGAACATGGCAAGAACAATACAAACCACTCGAATTCCCATAGCCAGGGTGTATTTGAGCATACGAGACTTCCGCTCGTCATCAGGGGACTCGCTGACTGTAGTAATGCTTTGAGGTTTTGCCAAGGCTACTTTCAGGTATCTGGGTTCAATACAAGGGTAAGGCTAGAATTCAGATAGTCCAAACCTGCCACCGATTAACGATAAAGCGGAAGAGTATTTCATGACCCATTCCAGAGTAGTTCTCATTACTGGAGGTAACAGGGGTATTGGCTACGCCATCGCGCAGGAATTCATCCAACAAGGTCACAAAGTTGCTGTCACGGTTCGTTCCGGAACAGGGCCCGAAGGTTCGCTATCGATAAAGGCGGATGTGACAGATCCAACGAGTCTTGACGAGGCAATTGCAAAAGTGGAAAAGGACCTAGGCCCAATCGAGGTTCTAGTTGCCAATGCTGGCATCACCAAAGACACTCTTTTGCTGCGGATGAGTGATGAGGATTTTGAAGAGGTTGTGAACGTAAACCTGAACGGTGTCTTCCGAGTTGTAAAGAGGGCTACAAAGTCCATGATCAAGCATCGATTTGGGCGGGTTATTTTGGTTGGAAGCGTTGTTGGATTGCTCGGCTCGCCCGGACAAGTGAACTACTCATCAAGTAAGGCTGCCCTAGTTGGTATGGCTAGATCAATTACCAGAGAGCTCGGTGGCCGAGGCATAACTGCAAATGTAGTTGCTCCAGGATTCATAGACACTGACATGACGGCAGAGTTAGAAGCTGAACAGCAGAAGCAGTATCTAGACAGAATTCCAGCTGGTCGATTCGCGAAACCCTCAGAGGTTGCCAAAGTTGTTTGCTGGCTAGCAAGCGATGAAGCCGCATACATCTCGGGAGCCGTCATCCCTGTTGATGGCGGACTGGGTATGGGGCACTAGATTTACTTGATGAAGAAGACTTGTCAAGAGTCAACCAAAAAGGGAGAGCATTAATGGGAATTCTAGAAGGTAAGAAAATACTGGTCACCGGTGTTCTCACCGAGGCCTCAATTGCTTTTTCCGTAGCGCGTTTAGCCCAGGAGGAAGGCGCTGAGGTAATTCTTTCTTCCTTTGGGAGAATGCTTCCAATCACCACCAAGATCTCGGAGCGACTCCCAAAGCCTGCACCGGTAATTGAGTTAGATGCAACCAACGAAACAGACCTGAGAGAGTTATCCTCAAGAATTTCAGCACACTTCGAGTCAATTGATGGGATAGTCCACGCAATTGCCTTTGCCCCACAAACTGCTCTAGGTGGCAACTTCTTGGAGACTCAGTGGCAGGACGTTTCAACCGCAGTCGAGGTTTCGGCTTACTCGTTGAAATCAATTACTATGGCCGCAAAACCTGTTCTACGAAACCCGTCGTCTATTGTCGGTCTAACTTTTGACGCACGTGTTTCGTGGCCCGTATATGACTGGATGGGTGTTGCCAAAGCTGCGTTTGAGGCTACCGCAAGATATCTTGCTCGCTACCTTGGAAAAGACGGGATCCGCATCAATCTAATTTCCGCTGGACCACTTCGCACCACGGCAGCAAAAGGTATTCCTGGTTTTGCAACCATGGAGGAGCTATGGACCGACCGGGCGCCCCTTGGCTGGGACCTTTCAAACACCGAAACAGCAGCTAGGGGAGTAATTGCGCTGCTATCAGACTGGTTCCCTGCCACAACCGGGGAAATGATTCACGTTGATGGCGGTCTGCACTCAACTGGAGCGTAGCTCAAGCAGTTCAATCAATGGCGTCAGAGAGTTACCTTCAATTACTACATCTGCGTACTGACGCAGTATTTGCTTAGGCCGAAAAGCCACTGCAAAACCGGCGGCTTGGAGCATAGGAATATCGTTTGCCCCATCTCCAACCGCTACAGTGTCTGGAGCATCTACACCGTGTTCCATAGCCCACTTGAGAAGATTGTTTGCCTTGGCGCTACCATCGACAATCTCTCCCAAGATCTTCCCTGTCAAGATGCCTTGCGAGATCTCCAATTCGTTAGCAAGGTAAAAATCCAATCCCAGACGAAGAGCAAGTGGTTCAAGAATTTGGGAGAACCCGCCGCTAATTGCACCAACCAGGCCGCCTGAGCGATGTACGGAGTCGATTAGTTCTTCGACTCCGTCCGTTACAGTGATTTCTGAATGAATCTCTTCAAACACTGCATCGCTTAGTCCTTCGAGTAAAGCTACTCTCATCAAAAGGGCCTGCTTAAAGTCAATTTCGCCCGACATAGCTTTATCGGTAAGCTCTTTGACCTGCTCCTGAAGCCCTGCCCTCGCGGCCAGTAACTCTATAACTTCTTGCTCAATCATGGTTGAGTCAACGTCAAGAACAACAAGGCGCTTCATGAATTTGCTCTCCTGCACTTGGTTTTCGACTTGGGCTGATAAACCATAACTCGATGTTATGCCAGGCAGGCCAGTAGCTCGAGCATCGATTATGCTGATTTACATGAGCCGGGTTTTGGATTTCAATAACATCACTGTTCAGCGGGATGGGAAATCAATTCTCAACAACCTAGATTGGCAAGTTGAATCAAATCAGCGCTGGGTAATAGTTGGCCCAAATGGTGCTGGAAAAACTACCCTTCTTAGAGTCGCAGCTGCACAGATTCAGCCCACCACAGGGATCGCCAAGATCTTGGGTGAAACCCTTGGGGCTATAGATGTTTTTGAGCTGAAGACGCGTATCGGGTTCGCCTCTAACGCACTGTCCCAACACATTCCCAATTCGGAAACTGTTTTGGATGCCGTTATGACAGCAAGCTACGGCGTTACCGGACGCTGGAACGAGAAATATGAGGACGTTGACAAACGGCGAGCAAATCGGGTGCTAGCCGAGTGGCAACTCGATGGCTACGGAGATAGGCCGTTTGGAACCCTAAGTGATGGTGAAAAAAAGCGCACCCAGATTGCCAGGTCGGTCATGACAGATCCAGAATTGTTGTTACTGGATGAGCCGGTGGCAAGCCTTGATATGGCGGCTAGAGAGCACACCATCGAAGTACTCTCCAGCTATGCAAAGGCTCCAACTGCCCCAGCAATAGTTATGGTTACCCATCACATCGAAGAAATTCCCGATGGCTTTACACATGCCCTGATTCTAAGTAGAGGTCAGGCCTTCGCCGCTGGTGAGATTGCCAGCACCCTCACGACCGAGAAGGTCTCTGAGGCCTTTGGTTACCCACTAGAAATTACCAGCGAGGTAGGTAGATTCCGCGTTCGGTCGGCAAACCGGCGCTAGTTTTCGGAATTCAGCTCTGGTATAGTTGTTCAGTTGCCGATTCTGGCAACGCTTCCCAAGAAAAGTAGAAGGTTTGTCCATGAAGTCAGAAATCCACCCAAATTATCAGGCGGTTATATTTCGCGATCTTGCCTCTGGTGAGAGCTTTCTGACTCGCTCAACATTGACTAGCTCAAAGACCCTGAAGTGGGAAGACGGTCAGGAATACCCAGTTTTCGATGTTGAAATTTCTTCAGCATCACACCCGTTCTACACCGGCAAGCAAAGAATCATGGACGCTGCCGGAAGAGTAGAGAAGTTCAACACTCGTTACAAGAACTTCGGTTCCTAAAGCTTTAGAGGCCAACCTCTTACAGCAGAAAATTCTGGAGAGCTTTTTCTCCTAAAATTCTCATACGAATCATCTTGGGCAAGGCTCCAACCAACTTGGGCATTATGAAGCTCAAAAACATCCGATGGCAATTTCGAGGAATACTTCCTTGCGATAGCTTGGGCAACTTTCCCTGCAGCAATTGCATCGGAGGTGGCATTGTGTGCGTCGGATAGCCCAACTCCGTAGATTGTCGCCGCGACCTGTAGGGTTCTTTTCCCTGAACGATATGTGTCAACAAATTTATCTATTACCATTGGGTCAATAATTGGCTGAGGGTTAGCTAGTGGCTCTAACCCATTGCGCAGAGCCTCGTAATGCAAAATTGTGAAATCGTATGGAGCGTTGTAAGCAACAACGGGAATACCTTGAGCAAAAAAGCCACGAAGGGTATCTAAAATCTCAGCAACCACCTCAGCGCTATTGCGGCCTTTTGATCTTGCCATTTCGGTAGTTACTCCGTGCACATTAGAAGCCGCCTCCGGAATGTCGATTCCTGGATCTGCAAGCCATTCCTTGTTAGAACCAGTAACTTGACCACTCGCATCGATCGCCACTGCGCAAGCAGTAACAATGCGTGCCTCTTTCAAATCCAGTCCCGTTGTCTCCAAGTCAAAAACAGCAAGGTTTTGTGCCCAAGGCAATTGGTCATCAAGATCGAAACTAAGTTGATCGTTCACACTAGAAGAATAGGGGTCTTTGGTCGATACGGCCCGCATTACTCATTGCTTGCAAATGTGCCCAATTAGACTTGTTGGATGCTCTCCGAAGAATTAACAATCAAAGCGCGCAAACTGGGTGTTAGGCGTACAGCCACAATTTGCGGTGTAAGGAGCGTTTACTACGATTACGCATCTGATGGGTCATCTAAAGAAACCATTGTCATGATTCACGGGTATCGCGGAAACCACCGAGGTCTGGAAGCGATAGCTGGGGGCTTGGGTAGATACCGAGTCCTGATGCCGGATTTACCTGGCTTTGGTGAATCAGAGCAGCTGCCTGGTGTGCATAATCTAGAAGCCTACGCAGATTGGCTAAAGGAATTCCTGCTTGCCGTTGGCGTTGATGAAAGATCGCACGTAGTGGGCCATAGCTTTGGTTCGTTAGTTGTTGGCCTTCATGCTTCCAGAAATTCTTGTAAGAGTGTGGTTCTAATTAATCCAGTTTCCGCGCCCGCGCTTTCTGGTCCTCGGGCTTTTCTAACAAAGGTAACTTCAGGTTTTTACCACCTGAGTAGGTCATTGCCTGAATCTTTGGCCGGATGGTTGCTCCGTAGCCCCATAGCGGTAATGGTGATGAGCTCGGTAATGGCAAAGACAACCAATAAACGTCTTAGGCGTTGGATTCACAGGCAGCATCTTGATAATTTCAGTGACTTCGCATCTGTAAGGGTGGCTTCCGAAGCCTACGACGCTTCAATATCGATGGATCTTTCTCAATTAGCTCCATCAATCAGGACCCCAGTACTAATTGTGGCTGCGGTACTTGATGACATTACAAGTATTCAGATTCAACGAGATGTGGCTCGAACGTATCCAGACGCCGAGATTGTAGAGCTACAGAGCGTCGGACATCTAGTCCACTACGAGGCACCCGCGGATGCTGCAGCTCACATCAGTAACTTTGTTGAGGCTAACAAGTGAGTTTCTTCTTCGACTGTAGGTTCATAAGGGTCGACCAGCATGATGGAATTTCTCGATTCAGCACCGAGTTGTTTGTTAGGGTAACAAACCAAATTCCGGTGACGGCAATCATCTGCGATCCCAGGCAGCTTGTAAAGCTTCCCGAGGGCGTAGCTCACGTGATTGCCAACGAGCCTACAAATGCCCTCCAAGAGCTTTTGCTGCCAAGGCGCCTAAACAAGCTTGGAGCATCGGTTGTTTTTTCGCCCATGCAAACGATGGGTTCTGTGGGAAAAAGGTACCGTTTAGTTCTTACTCTGCATGACCTTATTTATTACAAGCATCGCACGCCTCCGCGCTGGCTGTCGTGGCCTGTAAGACTGGCTTGGCGGCTTTTCCACCTAAGCTTCGCACCCGTCCGAATACTGCTTGGCAGAGCTGATGCGGTGGTTACTATATCAGAAACTACTAGGGACCTAATCAACAAGCATCGGCTAACAACAAACCCGGTCCACGTTGTTTACAACGCATCGAGCATGCAACGCGTAACTGGATCACTGGAAGGCCCAGCCACCAAGAATCTTGTTTACATGGGAAGCTTTATGCCCTACAAGAACGTGGAGCTGCTGATATCAGCGCTCGAACTTCTTCCCGAATACAGCCTTACTCTTCTCAGTGGAATTGATAAGCAGCGCAGAACCCAGTTGCTTTCGCTTGTCAATGATTCCACTAAAGAAAGAATTCGATTTCTAAACGGTGCCACCGAATCTGAATACCAGCAGATCCTTGATGAGTGCTTTGCGCTGGTTACGGCATCAAGGGATGAGGGTTTCGGGATTCCTGTCATCGAGGCGATGTCGAGGGCGATACCAGTAGTAGTTTCGGACATTGAAATCTTTAGAGAAATTGCTGGCCCAGCTGGCAACTTCTTCAACAACTCATCTTTAACTGATCTTGTTGCAAGAATTCAAGATCTTGAGCAAGTAAACCTTTGGAGGGAAGCCAGCGCAAAATCACTCTTGCAATCAGAAAAGTTTGGTTGGGAT